>R03__coassemble_1352_pt1 | contig 11589 bp, 7 predicted proteins | sample R03__metabat2_low_PE_031 | metagenome-assembled genome bin R03
CGCTTCATTCATTTACTGACAGATGAGGAAGAACTGGATCCCATTATGGCCAATACAACCCAGTTAGAGGCTATGCAGATATCCTATGAACAGGGGGTCAGGATATTCTCCTGGTTTGGTGATGAGGGAAGCGGCAGACGCTTCTTTATCAAGCATTTCTGTAAGGAAAAGAAGCTCAATGCCATTACCATGAACTGCAAGAAGCTTTTTATTTATGATTATTCCTTTGTGGAAAAGGCACTCTGGGCTGTTAACAGGGAATGTATATTTACGGATTCCTGCTGCGCCTTAAATGACCTGGACTACAGAGAGGATGAGAAGGAAAAATATATTGGTTATATGGATCTGGCCATAGCCAAGTTACGAGAGCATGACATAACCATATTCCTGATGAGCAGGGACAAGCTGCCCATGAAGAGTGTTACCACAGAAGATTTTACCGAGCTGGAGCTTCCTACCCCGGGTAACCAGGAGAGAGAGGACTGCTGGAGATATTTTTCAAAGAATTATTCCCTGGCTGACGAGGTGGAACTGCCTGAGATGGCAACCAAGTTTTTGTTCACACCGGGTAAGATCAAGGCTGCGCTGTATCAGGCCAAGAGCTTTTCCATCATGAACCATGAGATACAGATATCCAGAGCCAAGCTTTTTGAGGGCTGTTATAACCAGATGAGTTCCGAACTGACCCAGAAGGCTACCAAGGTCAAGGCCAACTTCGGCTTTGAGGATATTGTCATGAATGCATCCCAGAGGGAGACCCTGCAGCATGCCATAGACCAGATGAACTTCAGAAAGCAGGTCTACGATCAGTGGAATTATACCAAGAAATATCCCTACGGCCGTGGACTTTCCATACTTCTTTTCGGAGCTCCCGGTACAGGTAAGTCCATGTGTGCACAGGTTATTGCCCATGAGCTTAATCTTGAACTTTACAGAGTTGACTTAAGTAAGGTTATTGATAAATACGTAGGTGAGACGGAGAAATCCATCTCCATGATATTCAGGGAAGCCAAGAAGTGTAATGTGGTACTTTTCTTTGATGAGTGCGATACCCTGTTTGCAAAGCGTTCAGATGACGGCGGTTCCAACCAGGCCTCCAATAATAACAAGACAGCCCTGCTTCTGCAGGAGGTTGAGGCCTATGACGGCGTCAGTGTTCTGGCCACCAACTATAAGCACAATATTGACCCGGCTTTCTTCAGACGTATGAAATACATCGTGGAATTCCAGTTCCCCGATCCTGATACCAGAGAGATGCTGTGGCGTACCACCATTCCCAAGGGAACACCTCTTGCAGCGGATGTGGACATAAGATTCTTAGCCGAACGCTTTGAGTTCGTTGGTGGTAATATCAAGAACTGTATACTTAATGCGGCCTTCCTTGCGGCAGCAGACGGAGATGGCAAGGAAGTTGGTATGAAGCATTACCTTATGGCCATTAAATATGAGTTTGTTAAAACAGGAAAGGTATTTACCAGGGCAGACTTTGAACCCTATGCCTATATGGTTGGGCTGGGAGATGAGGCTGTTGAGTATGACTGATGCAATATAATGACAGATTTCTAAAACAAAATTTTACAAAATTTCTTGTACCTTCTATGCTTTCGGTGCTGGGAGGTACAATTAATGTATTGGTAGATGATATCATGCTGGCCGGAAAGCTGGGCAGTGAGGCAATTGCCACGCTGAATATCTGTATGCCCATCTACCTTATCATCTGTACGGTTGGTTCTCTTATAGGCGGAGGAGCAGCACAGATCACGGCAGCAGCACTGGGCAGGGAGGATAGTGAGAAGGCCCTGTATCATTACAGGCTGGGCATGACCCTGTTAGCCGGTCTTTCACTGATAATTACCCTTGTGGGACTGATCACCTTAAATCCCCTTTGTCAGCTTCTGTGTAAGAATTTTGAATATACCGGCTGGGTAAAGGACTATCTTTTCTGGATCTTTGTGGGTACCCTTCCCAAGGCAATGCTGTATTTCCCCTTTAATTATCTTCCCATTGAGGGAAAGAACAGGCAATGTTCCATTGTGATGCTGTTAATGCTTTTGGGTAATGTTACTTTCGATTTCCTGTTTATATATGTATGGGAAGGAGGAATGTCGGGAGCGGGATTTGCAAGTACACTTGCTTCTCTCATCAGCTGTGTGGCCGGTTTCGTATTTCTGAATACGAAGAAGGGAATGTTTAAAGGTTTCAGACCTGTCAGGATCGAGGCGAAAGCCTGTGAAAATATTGTAATAAACGGTTCTCCCTATGCACTTAACAATCTGTGTTCATCCTTAAGACTGATAGTCATCAATTATTATATGCAGTTTGCGGGGGGCGCCGATGCGGTGGCTACCTTTGCCGCGATCAATTCCTTAAATGAGTTCTGTCTGTGCATAATAAGCGGTGTGCCCAACACGGGAGCCTCCCTTTTGGGAGTGTATTATACCGAGAAGAACAACAGAGGCATTAAAATGATGCTCAGGATAGAGTATATGTGCGCTGTTGTTTTGATGGCACTGGCCGGGGCAATGATAGTATTTCAGACTCCCTACTGGGGTAAGATATTCGGCGGCTGTGTGGTGGATTTCTATGTTACGGTCCCCTTTGCATTAAGCCTTATTCTGGCGGTTGTCAACAATATAATGATCGTATTTTTCTCCAGGACCGGTCATGTTAAAATAGCGGATCTTATTACCGTATGCAGGCTGGTGATCTTTGTTATATTAGGACTGCTCATTTTTGGAGCCGGGGAGAGGACAAGATGGCTGTTTCTGCCTGCGGCTGAATTTTTCACCTGCGTGATATGGCTGCTTACGGCTATTGCAGTGCATGCAGGAAACAAAAATACAAGCAAAATACTTTTGCTTGACAGAAAGCTTGATGAGCAGGGAAATGTGCTGGATTTTTCCGTTGCCGCGGATGATGAGCACATATGCGAAGCCAGCGAGCAGATCACACAGTTTTGCGATGAACAGGATATGGGAATCAGCCTGACCATGAAGGTAAGTATGGCAATTGAGGAGATACTTATGGTCATGAAGGAGTCCTGTTATGAGGGAAAACCCGAGGAATCCTTTGATATAAGGGTATTTGCACTGGATCAGGATATAGGTATGAGAATCCGCTGCATGGGTAAGCATTACAATCCTCTGGAGGCTTTGGATGACAGCACTGATGAGAAGATTCTTGGTGTAAGGATCATCAATGAACTGGCCGAGCTCGTCTCTTACAGAAGTGTGCTGGGAGCAAACACGCTGTTGCTCATGTTTGAAAAGGAAAGGAAACAAGGGGAAAATGGAGTATGAACTGGTAGAACTTAAGGATGAAGATATTCCCCTGGCCCAAAGTCTGTGTGACAGACATGTGGGTGAGGGCCTGTATGACAGGGTGGATTTTGAGAATATAATCAGTGATGCGGGCAGGTTCTTTTATTTTATCAAGGTGGAGGATGCCATTGCAGGGTATTTCTACTGTATGTATTATGAATATTACAGCGATGAGCTGCTTAAGGAGCTTAGGCTTGAGCAGATATCGGATAAGATAAGAAATATGGGAACTGTGGGCATATGCAAATCCATAGGACTTAATGAAGAAGTCAGAGGAAAAGGAATAAGCGACAGTCTGCTGAATTACTTTACGGGTTTACTTTTTGAAAAGGGCTGTGATGAGGTACTTATCCCTGCCTGGAAGCAGGGGGATTATGTACCGGCAGGAAAGCACCTTGCCCGCTGCGGTTTTGAAAATATTGCCCTGCTTAAGCATCCCTGGATAGAAGAAAAGGGCCTTAAATGTCCCTATTGCAACAAGGGCAGATGTGTCTGTGATGCGTACGTTTTTGCAAAAAAAAAGAATGGGTGAGATTGGATGAAAAATAAGTACAGAACACTTTCGGACAAATTTAAATCAGGCTTTGTGATCCTGGGCATCATCATACTGGTGGCCTGCACAGGACTGGGCTTTTATGTTTATCTTACAGAGACCCAGAAGATCTATAACGATACTGCCTATAAGATAGCCTATATTGCAAGAAGCTATGTAAAGGGGGATGATTTCACCCGGTATCTTGAAACCAAGGAGGCTGACGATGCCTATTGGGCAGTGGAAGCTGATCTTACCGACCTGCGTTCGGAAAGCGGAGTCAACTATATATATGTGGCCAAACAGGAGGGAATCAACTTAACCTATGTGTGGGATGCGGATAATCCCTATGATGATTTCGAACCCTTCTTTATAGGGGATACGGGTACCATCAATCCCAAATTCGAAAAGGATGCTACCAGGATAGTAACAGAGGGAGTCAGGGTGGATAATTATTTTTATTCCCATAGTGATTTCGGTTATAATACCTCGGCCATAGTACCCCTGTATGATTCAGAACAGAATATAGTGGGAATCGTAGGTGTGGAGATTGCCATGGAGGGCATTGTGGAAATAATGCTCAAGTATATATTTACCGCCATACTTATGTCGGGTGCCCTTATATATATTGTGATCCGTACCTACTTAAAGCACCTTAAAAAATCCGTGGTTGAGCCTATTAATATCATGACAGGGGAGGCCAACAGCTTTGTGAAATCCAAGACAGAGATATCCGGACAGCTTTCCGAGATAAAGACCATGGATGAAATAGAGGTACTGGCCAATTCAATCCTGACCATGGAAAAGGATATCAACAGCTATATTGAAGACATAACCGCCATAACCAAGGAGAAGGAGCGTATAGGTGCCGAGCTGGACGTGGCAAAGCATATACAGGCGAGCATGCTGCCGTCTATTTTCCCGCCCTTCCCCAGCCGCAATGAATTTGATATCTTTGCCAGCATGAATCCGGCAAAGGAGGTAGGCGGAGACTTCTATGATTTCTTTATGACAGATGAGGACCATCTTTGCCTGGTAATAGCCGATGTCTCAGGAAAAGGTGTTCCGGCGGCTCTCTTTATGGTCATAAGCAAGACTCTTATCAAGAACAGGGCAAGCATAGGAGAGAGTCCTGCACAGATACTGGAAAATGTTAATAACCAGCTGTGCGAGGGTAACGAGGAGCAGATGTTCTGTACGGCCTGGGTGGGAATCTATGAAATCTCCACAGGTAAAATGGTATGCTCCAGCGCAGGGCATGAATTCCCCGCTATCTACAGAAAGTCAGAGAACAGCTTTGGCCTTTTGAAGGATAAGCACTGCTTTGTACTGGGAGGCATGGAGGGCATGCCTTATACGGAATACGAACTGCATTTTGATGTAGGTGACAGGCTGTTCGTATACACCGATGGTATTCCGGAGTCCATTAATGGCAGTCAGGAGCAGTTTGGCACTGACAGGATGATTGATACCCTTAATGAGTGCACGGATATGGATATAAAAGAAGCTCTTGAAAAAATGGACAAGGCTGTGGAAAAATTTGCCGATGGTGAGCCTCAGTTTGATGACATGACCATGCTGATGTTTGAAGTAAAGAGCAGATGATCATATTAGCAGGCAGAATGCAGGCAGTCCTTCTGCCTGCATTTTTTTTAGGATTAAATAACAGCGATGAATAAGATAGAGGAATATTACAACAAATTCAATGAGGACAAAAGGCTGAGCTCCAGACACGGTCAGGTGGAATTTGCCACTTCCATGCATTACATACATAAGGAACTTGGACAGCTGGGTGACAGGCAGACTGGGGGAAAAAGACCTTTGCGCATACTTGATGTGGGGGCCGGATGCGGAGCTTACAGCATCCCTCTGGCTGATGAGGGCTATGAGGTACATGCCCTGGAACTGGTCAAACATAATGTGGCCAGGCTTAAGGCCAAGTCTGATAAGGTAGATGCAAGACAGGGCAATGCCCTTAAGCTGACCCGCAAATATGAGAGGAATTATTTTGACCTTTTGCTGGTCTTCGGGCCTATGTATCATTTATTTACCTATGAGGATAAGCTGAGTGCTCTAAAGCAGGCTATGGAGGTGACTGCTCCCTGCGGAGTCATACTGGTGGCCTATTGTATGGAAGATTACGCCTTGGTAAGACACGGCTTCATGGATGGAAATATTGGAGAGGCCCTGGAAAGGGGTAAGGTGACCAGGTCAGAGACGGGCTTTGCGCTTAATTCGGAGGAGGAAGACCTTTACGATTATATGCAGCTTTCGGATATAGACAGACTGTATAAGGAAGCAGGACTTAAAAGAAAATATATTTTTACGCCGGATGGGCCTACGGATTATATCAGAAAGCAGATCAACAGCCTTAGTGAGGAGGAATTTAAACTCTATAAGGAATATGTACTGTCCATTTCACAAAGACAGGATATTTTAGGGGCTTCAAGCCATACGGTGGATGTGCTCATGAAGCAGCAGTTTTAGGATTTGCACTGATTGACTTTAACGCGTCAAAGTGTTAACCTATAGGACAGTGGTAGTAAAAATTGGCGATAAATATCGCGGAAAGAGGACAATAATGCCTGTTACAGAATATCTGGAAAGAAATGCCAGGCTCTATACCAATGAGGTGGCACTGGTGGAGCTTAATCCAGAGCAGCATGATACCATGCGCAAGACCTGGAAGGAGTATGAACTGATAGAACCCAGCAGATTTGAGCCCTACAGAAGGGAGATAACCTGGGGAGTATTTAATGAAAAGGCCAACCGTTTTGCCAATATGCTCATTAACAGAGGTATCAAAAAGGGCGATAAGGTAGCTATCATCATGTATAACTGCCTGGAGTGGCTGCCTATTTATTTTGGCATCTTAAAGACCGGAGCCATAGCAGTACCCTTTAATTTCAGATATGATGCGGATGAAATATTATACTGTGTCAAGCTTGCCGAGGTGGATGTTATAGTATTCGGTCCCGAATTCATCGGACGAATCGAGACCAATGCCGAGAAGCTGGGCAAGGGAAGACTGCTCATATATGTGGGTGACAACTGTCCCATGTTTGCCGAAAGCTACAGGGAACTGGTGGCCGACTGCTCCAGTGTTACTCCTGATATAAAGCTTACTGATGAGGATTACGGAGCCATTTATTTTTCCAGCGGAACCACAGGCTTCCCCAAGGCAATCCTGCATAAGCATTTGAGTCTTACCCAGGCAGCGGAAATGGAGCAGAAGCACCATCTTACAAACAGGGATGATACCTTTTTATGCATTCCGCCCCTGTACCATACAGGAGCCAAATTCCACTGGATGGGCAGTCTGGTTGCTGGAAGCAAGGCAGTGCTGCTCAAGGGAGCCAAGCCTGAGACCATCCTGTCTGCAGTATCCAATGAGAGATGTACGATCGTGTGGCTTTTGGTACCCTGGGCACAGGATATCCTGGATGCTTTGGACAGAGGGGACATTAAACTTGAAAATTATCATCTGAGCCAGTGGAGGCTGATGCATGTGGGAGCGCAGCCTGTACCCCCTACACTCATTAAGAGATGGAAGGAGTATTTCCCTGAGCATGACTATGATACAAATTACGGACTCAGTGAATCCACGGGCCCGGGCTGTGTACATCTGGGAATTGAAAATATCCATAAGGTAGGTGCCATAGGCGTACCGGGTTACAGATGGGCAACCAAAATAGTGGATGAAAATGATAAAGAGGTGAAGCAGGGCGAGGTCGGAGAACTGTGCGTAAAGGGACCGGGAGTCATGACCTGCTATTATAATAATCCCACTGCTACGGCTGAGGTGCTTAAGGACGGATGGCTCTATACAGGTGATATGGCAATGCAGGATGAGGACGGTTTCATCTTCTTAGTAGACAGGAAGAAGGATGTGATCGTGTCCGGTGGTGAAAATATCTACCCTGTGCAGATAGAGGATTTCATACGTCAGTATGATAAGGTCAAGGATGTGGCCGTGATCGGACTTCCCGACAAGCGTCTGGGAGAGATAACAGCAGCCATAATCGAGATCAAGGAAGGCTGTGAATGCACAAAAGAGGAGATTGATGAATTCTGCCTGGGTATGGCCAGGTATAAGAGACCCAAGGAGGTCATTTTTGAGGCAATCCCCAGAAATGCCACAGGAAAGATAGAAAAGCCACTGCTTCGTAAGATGCATGGTGCCGATAATCTGGTAGCCAAGGAAATAGAAGTTAAATAGTTTTAATAAGAACGGATAAGGGATTTAGGACAGTTTGCTTTGTGCAGACTGTCCTTTTTGATTGATGGTAACAATGTTTTGGTACCAAGGTACTAGAAAAGCGAAGGTAAGAGTGCTATACTTATTATGTAATCTTGGGTAAAATAGCCTAAAAGAAGATTATTGGGGGTATGGAATGGATAAGCGTATTACTATAGGTGTATTTATAGGTAATGCCAACTCGCCGCATACAAAGACGCTCATGCGAGGAATCTACAATGCGGCTGAAAGTAAGGGAGCTGATGTTATTTTCTATATCAGCTATCATATGGACTTTTATGCAAACATATTTAAGGGTGAAAAGCTGGAGGACAGTCATGATTACCAGAGCAATGTGGTATATGACTATGCAATGCTTTCAAATGTGGATGTGCTTATTATCAATTATGGTTCTCTCTGCATATATATGGGGGAGAGCAGTATAGAGGGCTTCCTTGATAAATTTAAAGGCATTCCCTATGTGGTCTTAGAGGACAGAGATGAGTCAGGAAGGGGCTCCAGCATTATTTCCGATAATTATAATGGTATGAGCAAGCTTGTGGAACATCTGATTGCAGTCCACGGCTACAGGCGTTTTACCTACCTGTCCGGGCCATTGTATAACAGGGATGCGGACGAGAGGTATCAGGCCTTTACGGATGTGATGGATAAATACGGCATAGATGTTGAGCCTGATATGGTAGAAATAGGAGATTTCTCCCAGAATGTGGCGGAGAATGTCAACAGGCTTCTTGATGCCTACCCGGATATGCAGGCTATGGTCTGTGCAAATGATATAATGGCCGACACAGCCTATAAGGAGATCAAAAAGCGGGGCCTTAAGGTAGGCAGGGATATTGCAGTAACGGGTTATGATGATTATGATCAGGCCGAGAGTATGAATCCACCTCTTACTACGGTAAAACAGAATGAATTTGATATGGCCTATGTGTCCGTGGAACAGGCCATAAACCTGGTAAAGGGCAAGCCTAAGATCGAAATGAGAGCACCTGCATCTTTGAGGATAAGAGTATCCTGCGGCTGCAAAAAGGTATCCGAATCTGCTTTCAAATTCAATTTTGATGAGAATACAGATGGAGAGGAATATATTGATAAGATAGTAAAGGCAATTGCTTTAAAAGCCATCCAGGCCAATGCCGATAATGTGGTGAGAAATACCATCAATCAGGGGCTCAGGGCTCTGGTGGTTGAATATCTGGACCAGTATGAGGAGGGAAATCCCGATGCATATGACAGAAAGAAGATATTCCAGCAGGTCAATGAACTCATAGGCGGAAAATACGGTGACTATGTGGCACCGGTGGCTCTGTCTGAGGCAATGAGCACTCTTATTGAAAACAGGATGAAGAGGGAAAATGATCTGACAAAGGTAAGGGTACTGGCGCAGATACTGAGTACTATCCAGAGCGCCATCCAGTCTGCTTTTACCATCAGGGAAGGAGATTTCGCGGAAAGATACGAGCAGAATTCCTGCTACATTCCGCTGATCTCAAGGGATATGATGGATTCCATAGCGGATTCCCAGGCCTTCTACAAGGCGCCCATGAAGATACTGGCTGCCTTAGGCTGCAAGAGTTCATATCTTTTCATACTTGATAAACCTGTCAGGCACAAGGCGGGACAGAAATGGATTCCGCCCAAGAAGATGTATCTGGCCAGCTATCATATAGGCACCCATACGGTAGCCTACAAGCCGGAAGACAGGCCCGAAATAAAGAAAAATAAAGGGATACTGCAGCAGATAGGAAGAGATGAATGGGCGGCCTTTACAGCCTATGACCTCTTCATCGGTGAGATGCAGTACGGACTGCTTGTATGTGAGGTGGATCCGGATGACCAGATACTGATGTTCTTAGCTTCCATGCAGATAAGTCAGGCCATGGGCTATCTTACAAGCTACAGTAAGCAGATGCAGATGAGGACCAAGCTGGAGTCTCTGGTAGAGGACGTAAAGGAAAAGAATAGAATCCTGGGCTTCATATCGGAAAATGACCAGCTGACCGGCTGCCTGAACAGAAGAGGCTTTATGGAACAGGCTGTCAACCTTATGAGGGAAAACAACGGGCAGAAGGCCTACTTTATCCTGGCAGATCTGGATCACTTAAAGGAAATAAATGACTGTTTCGGACACGCTGAAGGTGATTTTGCAATAAAGAGTGCGGCGCGGATACTTAAGGAGTCCCTGCCAAAAGGGGTGGTCGTATCAAGGATAGGCGGAGATGAATTTACCGCAATGGGAATCCTTGCCGATGGCTGTGAGGTGCTTAGCCTAAGCAGCATGATCAGGGATTATTATACGGCCTTCAATGAGACAACGGGCAGACCTTACTATGTGGAGCTTTCAGTGGGAATATGTGAGCTGGAATGCTCTCCCGACAAGGATATTAACGAATATATAAAGAGGGCGGATGTGCTTTTGTATGAAGCAAAGAGAAACAGAAGGGCCAGCATGAAGCGGTAGAATAAAGGCGGAAGGTATTAAATTACCTTCCGCTTTGTGTTATAATCTTCCTTGCGCCTAAAAATAAGTGCGCTTAGGAGATTATTATGAAGAAGGAAAATGTATGGCTTAAGGGAATGCGGGATGGTATTCCCATAGGCTTAGGATATTTTGCGGTGTCCTTTTCTCTGGGCATTCTGGCCAAAAAGGGTGGAATAGGTCCGCTTATGGGATTTATATCAAGCTTCTTTACCAGAGCCAGCGCAGGAGAATATGGGGTGTACTCCCTGGTGGCAGCGGGAGCGAGCTATATAGAGGTCTTTCTGATGAGCCTTATCACCAATGCCAGATATCTTCTTATGAGTACTACGCTCACACAGAAATTTAAGGAGGATACCTCACTGATCAAAAGGCTTATTGTGGGCTGCTGCGTTACCGATGAGATCTTCGGCATATCCATTGCATATCCCGGATATCTTGATCCGGCCTATACCTATGGTGCCGCGCTTGTCAGTACTCCCATGTGGGCAGCAGGTACTGCTATTGGTATTGTGGCCGGCTCCGTACTTCCCACAAATATCGTGTCCGCCTTAAGCGTGGCGCTGTACGGGATGTTCCTTGCCATTATCATTCCCCCTGCCAAGAAGGATAAGGCAGTGGCAGTAGCGGTCATATTAAGCTTCCTGTCAAGCTATATATGTACCTACGCTCCATATTTAAAGGAACTGAGCTCGGGAACCAGGACCATTATCCTGACTCTTGCCATATCAGCCGGCGCCGCATTGATCAAACCACATGAGGAGGACGGCGATGAATAAGCATTATACCTATATATATATAATCATTATGATACTGACCACCAATGCCATAAGGGTGCTTCCTCTGGCTCTCATAAGGGGAAAAATAAAGAACCGGTTTTTAAGGAGCCTGCTTTATTATGCGCCCTATGTGACCCTGGCTGTCATGACCTTTCCTGCCATAATGCAGACTACACAATCCCCGGTTGCGGGAGCGGTGGGTCTGGTGATCGGTATTGGAG
>R03__coassemble_1365_pt1 | contig 11512 bp, 12 predicted proteins | sample R03__metabat2_low_PE_031 | metagenome-assembled genome bin R03
GCATGCGCCGGGGAGGCACCGGAGAAGGGGCTAAAAACCGGTTAAATAATAGGACACAAAAAGGACGTGTGAAAAATGAAAGCTTTTCCCACGTCCCTTTGTTAATCTTTGTGTTTATTTAATTTTATATACTGCCATACTTACGCCCTGCAGGTGGATTGCTGATTCATCAAGGGATACATCCCCCAGCTTATAGAGGGCAGGGGCTGTTATCCTGTCAAGGCCCAGCTCTTCCCAGCTTATATCCTGGGCTTTTGCATCAGGATTAAAGGCAAAGAGTGTGTTGCCTCTCATATATGCAAAGGCACGCTTATCTTCCTTTGCATATATAAATTTCAGATTATTATAGGTGAGGATATCCTCGCTGCCCTGTCTTAAAGCTATCAGGCTTCTGACTGTATTAAGCAGGGATTTTTCGTCCTTATCCTGATCCTCCACATTTGGCGCATCAGCCGAAGCATCCACCGGCAGATAGAGCTGTTCTGCTGAAGCTTTTGAAAAGCCCGCATTGGCTTCTTTGCTCCACTGCATAGGCGTACGAGAGCCGGTTCTGGTATAGCCGCCCTCCTTTGTGGGAAGGTCAAGATATCTCATACCTATCTCATCCCCATAATAAATAAAGGGATTACCCGGCATAGTGATCAGGAATGCATATGCCAGCTTCAGTTCATCTGTGTCCAGATAATGTCCTGCTCTGGTCATATCGTGATTGCCCGTTATAAGACAGTATCTTCCCAGGTCCTTGGTCGAATCATACTTGTCCAGATAGTCTGCAAGGAAATCCGTTATGCTTCTCTTACTGTTTTTACAGAAGATCGCCGTATCTCCGGGAGTATGATCATCTCTCATGAGCAGGTTATAGCCGTTGCCAAACCAGTCCAGATAGAAGTCCAGATCAAAGCCCGCAGGCAGTGACTGCTTTGGATTGTTCCACTCAGATACCATGGCGGCATCGGGATACTCGCTCTTCAGCATTGAGGTTATCTGCTTCCATACAGCCTGGGTACCGCTCTTGTTCTCATCATCCATTTTGACCAGGGAATCGGCCATATCCACTCTGAAGCCGTCGCAGCCCAGATCCAGCCAGAATCTCATAACATCCTTGATAGCCTCTATGGTTGCCTTAGGTCCCTCACCGTCTATGGGCTCCTGCCAGGGCTTCTTTGGATCGGGATTTAAAAACCCGTAATTAAGTGCAGGCTGACTCACAAAGAAATTAACCAGGTATACTCCGTTTCTTTCAGCCTTTCCTGCTACGCCTCTTAGGCCGTCAGGATATTCGATCCAGAAAGGCGTCCAGACATACCTCTTGTAATATTCATTCTCGCTTGTCTCACTGCTTCTCTTGAACCATTCGTGCTCGTCAGAAGTGTGTCCGGGAACCAGATCCAGGAAAATATGCATATTTCTCTTATGTATCTCCTCGAAGAGATGGACCAGTTCCTCATTGCTGCCGTATCTTGCAGCTGTCTTTTTGTAATCCCTTACATCATAACCCGCATCTGCAAAGGGAGAATCATAGCAGGGGTTCATCCATATGGCATTGCAGCCCAGACTCTGAATATAATCAAGTTTCTCTTCAATTCCCTTAAAATCTCCTATGCCATCCGAATTGGCATCATAAAAGGACTGGGGATAAATCTCATAAAATACAGCATTTTCAAGCCATTTAGTCATTTTTTACCTCCTTTAAGAAAGCTACCTGCCCGGTAGTTTATTTTTACAGGCTATTTCCCGATAAATAACCTGCGTTTACTGATCGTACTTCACGCTGTAGGTCAAAAACTGATTACCCGCAGCCTCTAAAATCTCTCTGGACTCGGTCATTCCCCTCTTGTAAATACTGCCTTCAGTCGGGTCATACCATACCATATTGCTTTCATTATAACCTATAAGAAGCACGGCATCGCCGTTTTCAAGGATTGCCAGCACCGGTATATCCTGGTTCAGATAATACAGAGCTGTATCCATCACAGCACCGGTTATGTTCAGTGTATAGGCATTTTGCAGATTGTCATTTAGGATTTCCATGGGAGTCCTGCCATTAGCCAGCAGATTTTCCGTGTTACGTGAAATTCCCTGAAGCTTCAGCATATTATCCAGGCAAAGAGCCAGGGAATTTTTCTCTTCAGTCACGCTCTCTTCCTGGATTGACATGATCTGATTTCTGGCGTGGGTCTCTCCCCTTGTATATACCACATTGCCCCTGTTATCCGTAACGGTAGCTCTTTCCTCATAGGCACCTATCAGGGCATCACTTGCCACGTCATATATTCCGGTTATCTTGCCCCTGTCATATAGATAAAATCTGTCCTTGTCTTCCTTTTCCGACAGTTCTACCTGTCTGCCGCCCTCATAGAGCACCTCCTTGGGAGTCAAAAACTTTAAGGTTTTTGCATCTATGGTACTTTTCACCTCTATCTGCGAGATCTTCTCATAAAGGTCCGTAACCGCGCTGACCTCGTTGTTTCTTCCGGTCTGGGCCTCATCATTATTGGTGATCTGGTCATCCACTATCTCACTTAGGCTGCCATCCTCATTTTTAACGGCTCTTTTTAAGGTTATCTGATTATCGTGTATATAGCCTTCGGTTATAAATACATCTTCAAAATCATATTCCTTTAAGATATTTTGATCAGAATCCCTGATTATCACCTTATCCATGGGGAAGGTAATATCCCCCAGAACGTTCGTTGTCAGATCCTTTGCATCAGCAACCCCGTAGATCATATCCTCATTCATGAATCCTATGGGTTTAATGCACTCATTGCTGCCCTTGGGCACTGTGCTTATTGTGTCCTCTTCCAGGTTGAAAAATTTTAATTCCGCCTTTGTGTCATCCCGGCTGCCTGACTGCCATATTGCGGATTTGCAGCTTTCAGATACAAACAGAGTATCCTCCCTGATTCCCTCATCCATACGCCTGCAGGTAAGCTCCTGCGCATCTATTGCATATATGGCTCCATCTATCAGAAGATACAGAGTATTGCTGCCTGTATTTAAGTAACTCAGCTTGTCTATATCCGCCATGAGAGCCTGGGGCGAGCCATCATAGGGAATAAATACCTGTTCTTCAATGGTATTTACCACACTGTTATAATATTCCAGCAGAACCCCTGCTTCACCCTCATGAGTTCCCCTGTTAATGTAACCATATACTATAAAGGAAACATTTCCCGTCTCCTCCACGTTCATGATCTTGATCTTTGAACAGTCATATATATTACGCTCGTCAACGTCCATTTCCTCATAAAATGCATAGAGTCTGGCAAGCTTGTTGTCCGTCACGTTATAGGAGAAAAGCCTTCCTGTATTTACAAAGGCAAACACATTTCCATCAGGGCTCTCCATCATATCCACTTCTTCAGACTGTATTCCCAGCACAATCTTATTATTGGCCGTAGACTCCTCTTCCATGGTGAAGATCTCGTCCATGCTCCTGTTGAAGCTCAGCAGATAGAAACGCTCATCACTTTGTCTTATCCGGTAATATTCCTCAACCCTGTAATAGTTGGTAATGCCTCCGTTCTTAACACTCACCATATATTCCATGGAAACGGATGCAGTCTTTTCACCTATTTCATGGATCGTCGTCTTCACCTTGCCCAAGGTCACCGGATCCATATCCCCCCAGGACAGCTGGTCAATGCTTGAATGGATATCCACATTTCCAAAGGATGTGTTATCCCCATCCTTGTTGGATTCCATATAGCTGCTCAGTTCCTTTGCCTGCTCCTTATCAAAGGTCTTGCTGTTGAAATCATGTATAAAATTGATCTTTTCACCGGCTCTTACATCCGGTCCCATTACAATACGTGTATAATATCGGGCAGTCCTTCCGTCAGAAAGGGTAAGCAGTATCACAAGATTGTATTCCTGTTCCTCCTCAATAAGGTCTTTTACATTGATAGAGCCTGTGATCGTATTGAATTTCTGCTCGTAATCTTCTATGTCGCTGTTTTCTATAAGACGTTCCCCGTCGGCACTCCTCACCTCATAAGCCAGGCCACTTACGCCTGTACCATAGGTATTGATGATAAATTCTACGTTTCTTTCCTGGCCAATAGGCGTAATGCTGTCCCTGATGGCTGCCATATTCATTTCATTCACATAACCATGCATCAGATTGACCTCGTAGCCATCTGCATACATACTGACAACAGGCAGTGTGGCTGCCTGCATATCAATAGTCATGTCTGTAGTTGATTTGTTCAGCACTACGCTGAATACAAACAGTGAAATAACAAATACCGCTGCTATCACACCTATGCGGATCCAGTTTCTTTTCATCTTTAGACCTTTAAAAGGACCATGCCTAGACATGGTCCTTTTATTTAGCTTACTTTAATACATTTATTCTTGTCAGAGCTCTGCACAAAGCACCCTCAGCCCTCACCATATCGGTGTTGGAATCCTTCTCATCGATACGCTTCTGAGCTCTTTCTCTGGCTGCCTCGGCTCTTGCCTCATCAATCTCATCAGGCCATTCGATAACCTCTGCAAGGATGGTAACGCTATCCCCCAGTATCTCTATAAAGCCCGAATGTAGTGCGGCCTTCTTAACCTCGTCACCCCTTATGGTCAACACACCCGGTTTAACTATCACAGTCATGGGAATATGATTTTTGTATACACCCATCTGACCTTCAGTTGTATTGAATTCTACCATACTGGCCTGGCCTGTATAAAAGGTTCGGTCCGGGGTAATGATACGAAGTTCAAAATTGTTATTAGTATCTGCCATAGTACCCTCCTCTACTTAACGCGAGCGAGTACGTCATCTATGCTACCTGCATTGAGGAAATGTCCCTCAGGTATATCATCATGCTTGCCTTCCAGAATCTCCTTGAAGCCTCTGATGGTCTCAGCTACCGGCACATACTTTCCTTCCAGACCTGTAAACTGTCCTGCTACGAAGAAAGGCTGTGACAGGAATCTCTGTACCTTTCTGGCTCTTGATACGACCAACTTATCATCCTCAGACAATTCATCCATACCGAGGATTGCGATGATATCCTGCAGCTCCTTGTATTTCTGAAGTATCTCCTGAACACCTCTGGCTACCTTGTAATGATCCTCACCTACGATACGGGGATCCAGGATACGTGATGTAGACTCAAGAGGATCAACTGCGGGATAAATACCCAGCTCTACGATGGATCTTGAAAGAACCGTTGTTGCATCCAGATGGGCAAATGTTGTTGCAGGTGCAGGGTCTGTAAGGTCATCGGCAGGTACGTATACAGCCTGAACGGAGGTAATGGAACCGTTCTTGGTTGATGTGATACGTTCCTGAAGAGCACCCATCTCAGTCTGAAGTGTAGGCTGATAACCAACTGCTGAAGGCATACGACCCAGAAGTGCTGACACCTCTGAACCTGCCTGGGTAAATCTGAAAATGTTATCAATGAAGAGAAGCACATCCTTGCCGCCCTTGTCACGGAAGTACTCAGCCATTGTAAGACCTGTAAGTCCTACACGCATACGTGCTCCGGGGGGCTCGTTCATCTGACCGAAGACCATGGTGGTCTTGTCGATAACTCCGGACTCCTTCATTTCATAGTAGAGGTCATTACCCTCTCTTGTACGCTCACCAACACCGGTGAATACAGAGTATCCGCCGTGCTCTGTGGCAATATTTCTGATAAGTTCCTGAATAAGTACGGTCTTACCTACACCGGCACCACCGAACAATCCGATCTTACCACCTTTCTGATAGGGGCAAAGCAGATCGACTACCTTGATACCCGTCTCAAGTATTTCCGCCTCAGTTGCCTGCTCTACAAATTCCGGAGCAGGTCTGTGGATCGGCTCAAAGCCTGTACCTTCAGGGGCCGGCTTGTTATCTATAGGCTCACCGAGTACATTGAACATTCTGCCCAGTGTATTCTCACCTACCGGGACTGTAATAGGAGCACCGGTTGCACAAGCATCCATTCCTCTTACAAGACCGTCTGTAGATCCCATGGCAATACATCTTACTGTGTCATCACCTAAGTGCTGTGATACTTCCACAACAAGAGTACCCTTGTCACCGCCTCTGTCAATCCTGATGGCTTCATTGATTTCAGGAAGCTTGCCTTCCTCAAATTTAATATCCAGGACGGCGCCGATAATCTGTGTGATCTTTCCCACGCTCTTATCCATTTTGTTTTCCTTTCTGTTGTCTAAAATTCAATTCACAAAAGCTTATGAAATAGCCTGTGCACCTGCAATGATCTCCGTCAGTTCCTGTGTAATGGATCCCTGACGTGCTCTGTTATACTGCAGGGTCAGCTTATCTATCATCTCTTCAGCATTGCTTGTAGCCGAATCCATAGCCTGCATTCTGGCACCGTTCTCACTGGCTACTGCCTCGATCATGGCACCGTAGATTATGCTTGCCACATACTTGGGAATAATGAGATCCAGAGCTTCCTCTTCAGCGGGCTCGAAGTTCATGGGAGCCTCTGCCTTTGTACTTTCCTCTTCCTCAAGCTCTCCCTTTTCCACGGGAAGCAGCTTCATCAGAGTAGGTATATGGGAAACTGTATTCTTAAATGATGTATAGGCAAGATAAATCTCACCAATCTCACCATTCCTGTATTGATTCAGCAAAACATTGCATAATCTCATGGCATCCACATAATCGGGGGCATCTATCATGGCCGAGTAATCCTCTGCCAGCCTGTATCCATATCTGTTAAAGGCCTCACGACCCTTCTTTCCCAGAGTATAGATGAGCAGATCCTCCTTGGGCAGATCTCCCTTGGTAATCAGTTTGATCACGTTGGAATTGTATCCGCCTGCCAGACCTCTGTTACCCGTCATGACGATAACCGCCTTGGTAGTGGAAGTATTGCCGGTTACATACGGATGGCTCACGCTGCCTGCCTTGGCAAGCATAGACTGAACCGTACGATACATATAGCTGAAATAGTCCTTGGAATTAAGTGCGCGCTGCTTTGAACGCTGCAGCTTAACCGTAGATACAAGCTTCATGGCTTTTGTGATCTGCTGTGTACTTTGTATACTGCCTTTACGTCTCTTGATGTCTCTCATAGAGGCCATAGCAATCACCTAATCCTTTCCGTCTGTACTACTTGAACTGTTCCTTAAACTCTTCAATAGCTTTCTTTAAGGTACCTTCAGTTGCCTCAGTGATCTGCTTATCAGCTGCGATAGCCTTGGGCACTTCAGGATACTTTGTATCAATGAATTCAAACAATTCTGTTTCAAATCTTGTGATATCCGCTACAGGTACACTGAGCAGATACTTGTTGGTAGCCGCATAGATAATGATTACCTGGTACTGTACAGGCATGGGCTTGTACTGGGGCTGCTTAAGGATTTCCTTGATACGCTCGCCCTGTGCCAGCTTTTCTTTTGTATCATCATCCAGCTCTGAACCAAACTGGGCAAAGGCTGCCAGCTCTCTGTACTGGGCAAGCTCCACACGAATGGGAGCTGATATCTTCTTCATAGCCTTGATCTGGGCAGCGCCACCGACTCTCGATACGGAAAGACCGGCATTAACTGCAGGTCTGAAGCCGGAATTGAACATTTCCGTCTCCAGATAGATCTGACCATCTGTAATGGAAATAACATTGGTGGGAATGTAAGCTGATACATCGCCTGCCTGTGTTTCAATGATAGGAAGGGCTGTCAGCGAACCTCCGCCGTATTCATCACTCATACGTGCAGCTCTTTCAAGAAGTCTGCTGTGAAGGTAGAATACATCACCGGGATAAGCCTCACGTCCGGGTGGCCTCTTAAGGAGCAAAGAGAGTGTACGGTATGCAGTAGCATGCTTGCTCAAATCATCATAGACGATAAGTACGTCCTCTCCGTTCTCCATCCACTCTTCACCGATAGCACAGCCCGAATAGGGTGCTATATACTGAAGAGGTGCAAGCTCACTGGCTGTAGATGCAACTACTGTTGTATAAGCCATGGCTCCGTACTCTTCCAGGGTCTTTACAAGGGATGCTACTGTAGATGCCTTCTGTCCGATGGCAACGTAGATACATTTAACACCCTGTCCCTTCTGATTAATGATCGTATCAATAGCGATTGCGGTCTTACCTGTCTGTCTGTCGCCGATGATCAGCTCTCTCTGACCTCTTCCGATGGGAACCATGGAATCAATAGCCTTGATACCTGTCTGAAGAGGTGTATCTACAGACTTACGTGTGATAACACCTGATGCTACTCTTTCAATCTGTCTGAACTTGTCAGTCTGGATAGGTCCCTTGCCGTCTATGGGCTGACCTAACGCATTTACTACACGACCAAGAAGAGCATCGCCTACCGGTACCTCAACTACTCGACCGGTGGTCTTGACTGTATCGCCCTCATTGATGTTCTTGCTGTTACCGAGAAGAACGACACCCACGTTGTCCTCCTCAAGGTTAAGTACCATACCGAAGATCTCTCCGGGGAACTCAAGCAGCTCACCCTGCATAGCCTTTTCGAGGCCGTGCACTCTGGCAATACCGTCTGCAACCTGAATTACAGTACCCACATCCGATACTTCCAATTCATTGGCATATCTCTTGATCTGATCCTTTATGACTGAACTTATTTCTTCTGGTCTTAAATTCATGGATCTGTTCCTTTCTAAATTACAGCTGGACCTTCATAAGCTCCTGCTGCATCTTTGTAATCTTTGTGCTTATACTGCTGTCTACGACTCTGTCTCCGATACGGATCTGCATGCCTCCGATAAGAGAGGGCTCTATGCTGTAATGCATCTCCATTTCCTTGTAACCTGCCGTCTTAAGCAGCTTGTCTTCAACGCTTTTCTTTTGCGTGTCATTAAGTGCCACGGGTGTTGTGACATAAGCCACGCCTATACCCTTTAACTTCTTGACCTCGTCTAAGAAATATTGAAGTATTTCATCTATTTGAGCATATCTGCCTTTTTTGACTATCATAGAGAAGAATCCAACCAATTCTTCACTGATCCTTTTGTCAAATACCTCTACTACGACATTTTCCTTATCCGCAATGCTTATCCTGGGATTGTTCATAAGCTTTGCAAAATCGGGATTGTCCTTCAGTATCGACATGATAGCTGTGATCTCAGACTGAAAGTCATCGACCTTATTCTCTTCTATGGCAATTGAAAGCAGCGCGTCTCCATATGTTTTGGAAATTAGCTTAGCCATGTGCCATCACCTATTTCTTTCAGTGTGTCTTCCACGAGCTGATCCTGAATGTTGCCATCCATGCTGTCACCTACTGCCTTCTTGGCAAGCTCTCCGGCTACAGAGATCATCTCTTTCTTGACATCGTCCTTTACACGAAGCTTCTCCTGCTCTGCCTCGGCATTAGCTCTCTCCACAATGGAGTGTGCTTCTTCTCTGGCCTTGGCTACAATGTCGGCTTCATTATCCAATGCTTTCTTACGTGCCTCGCTTAAGATGCCTTCTGCCTCTTTGTTGACCTCTTTGATCTTGGCTTCATATTCTGCCTTAAGTGCTGCAGCTTCCTCCTGGTTCTTCTTGGCTTCCTCCAACTCTCCGGCTATTCTTTCCTTTCTCTTCTGAAGGAAATCTCTGGCAGGATTGAAGAAGAAATATGACAGGAAGAAAAACAGTGCTATAACAGCTATAAGTGTCAGTGTTGCATCAGCCAGAAGCTGAAAGTCCAGATCGAAAAGTCTTGGCTCCATCTCTTCGGTAAGCAGCATCAGTCCATTTCCTATTGCGCTCAATTCGTAAGCCTCCTTTCTAAGATTTTATTATTTTTGAAGGCTTTATTTTGCCAGGGGCTTAACGAAGATGAGGATCATGGCGATAAGCAGACCATAAAGACCTGTTGTCTCTGCTACGGCCTGACCTAAAAGCATGGTACCTGTAACATCTGATTTAGCACCGGGGTTACGTCCTACTGCGTTTGCGGCATAACCTGCTGCAATACCCTGGCCTACACCGGGGCCGATACCTGCGATAACTGCAAGTCCTGCACCGATTGCTGAACATCCTAATACAAAGTTTGTGTTAAATTCCATTATTAATTTCCTCCTAAATAAATTATTCCGTTGTCATAGCATCTGATATATACGTCATGGTCAGCATACAGAACACATAGGTCTGAATCGCACCTGAGAACATATCAAAGTACACGTGGAGTGCTGCAGGCCATATAATGGCTATCTTGCTCAGCAATCCGTAGATCAGCGCCATCATGACCGTACCTGACAGGATATTCGCAAACAGACGAAGCGATATCGAGATCGGAACAGCTATATCACCGATGACATTGATAGGAGCCCAGAATACCCAGGGATCACACAATCCCTTGAGAAAGCCGGAAACCTTCTGGTACTTGATCTTGTTGAAGAATATGAGTACAAACGTCAACAAGCCCAGCGGTAAAGTAGTACCGTAGTCCGCTGTAGGAGGGCGCAAGCCCAGCAAACCTGAAAGGTTGCTCACAAGAATAAAAATAAAAATGGTTCCGATGTAGTTACGGAATTTGACTCCATTTTTACCCATGGTACCGTCGACCATACCGTCGAGCATCTCCACTATAAGCTCCACGACGTTCTGGAAGCCTTCGGGCACATCCTCGGCATGCTTCATCTTACGCCCAGCCACAAAGCCGAATATCATAATGGTAAGAAGCACTATGAGACAGCACACATGCGTTGTTGTTATCCATACCGGATGTCCGAAGAAGCTGTACTGGAATACACCATGTATCATAAAGTCCACGTCGGTATCCGCAGATAACAAGATTCCCATGTCCATATGTTCACCTCCTTATTTAGTTTTATTTATGTAATATTTTATTAATTACCGGATGTAAATAGGCTCCCGCCTTCAGTCCCATAACTCCCAGGAAGGTAGCTAGAGGATAAGCAAAGTCCGTGACACAGACGAGCACGAATACCAGACATATGAAGGTATATCTGAGCAAGCTGTTTTTGATGGAGTAGGCCTTGGCCGAACCTTCATTGTCCGCATTGAGCGTAAGATTACGGTCCAGAGTCCACCACATATGCCAGGCACATATAAGAGCAAGGAGCACTCCCAGCCACAGTCCCAATGTGTATTTAAGCATATCAGGGACGAAAAACATTCCTCCAAGCTGACATACCAGGCCATAAACCCCGATACCTGTCAGAAGGATCTTGAGGGTGTCGTCTGTATTTTTATCTTTCATCTTCTTTTCTGCTGTAGGTCTTACGGGCCAGAATGTATATATTTCTTCCGCCTGCTGCCGCACCTACAAAAAACAGGATCACAAAAAACAGGTTTGTTCCAAAACGGCTGTCTATAAGATAACCGGCAAAGGAACATAAAAAAATAGGAACCAGCATGTTAATGGCAAACTGAGATATAAAAGTAAGTATCCTGAAATTATCTTTGTTTGAATTCACATGCTGTTCCTTTCTGCATAATTACTAATTATTATACATATTTTCAGACTTTATGTAAAGAAAAACGCCAGTTTCAGTCTCTCTTTTGCATTTTCATTTTTTACTGCATAATTTTAACACATCCCGGGCTTATTTTTAAGTTGT
>R03__coassemble_1415_pt1 | contig 11256 bp, 10 predicted proteins | sample R03__metabat2_low_PE_031 | metagenome-assembled genome bin R03
GATCCCTCTCTCTCTATTAATTCATCAGATTTAAGGTTTTTGAGGAAAAGAACAAACTCATCTCCTCCGATTCTTCCTATAATGTCCGTGGCCCTGAATTCATTGGTAAGTCCATGGCCCAGGGTTCTGAGCACCTCATCACCAAAGGCGTGCCCCATGGTATCGTTGATCTTCTTGAAATTATCCACATCAAACAAAAGCATCATGCTCTGGGTATCAGGATTTTCTTCAATAAATTCCTTTATTTTCCGCTCAGTGGCTATCTTGTTATTGACACCCGTCAGCAGATCAGTATCCGCTTTATTTGACAGATTTTTATTGGCCTCATTATATCTGTATTTGTTAAAGGCCGATATCAGCATGATCATGATCAGCACACAGCAAAGTGCTATGGCAAGATTACGGACCATATTATGTGCATCCTTGCACTCATTGCTTACCAGCTGATCAACATAGTTCTGATTGACCGTTACCACATAGCTCCATCCGTTCACACCGATTGGCGCAAACAGAACTGTCTCCTTCTGATCGGAAAGTACGCTCTCAAAGGCTACGTTAAGATCCTTTGCTATCCTCATTTTAACTCTGGAAACATTAATATCCTTCAGTGTTGCGCTCTTGAGGTTATTAAGAATATTATCTCCCTCCAAAAATACAGACTGTTCACCCCAGCTGTATATGATATTGCCATCTGAATCCACTATTGCGTAGCTTGGCTTTGCATAGGTTCCGGCCACAGGAACAGCATTTTTGATGCTCTCAAGGCTTACATATTCATAGATGCATCCGCTATAACCGTCTTTTGTATTAATCGGAACAGCAACAGCAAATCCCTCTTCCCCTTCATCTTTAAGCGGAGAAATCTTTAAGGACAAGGTAGAATTAAAATAGGACTTATCCGAAAGATCAACGGGAGATTCGTCCGATGCCCTTACTCCCTTTCCCTCAGGATCTGTGATAACAACCTCATATATAGAGTCCATATTATCGGTTATGCTTTTACCTGCCCTGGAAATGGTATCTTCATCTTTGATATCCTTATCTGTCATCCAGTCAGCAACCACATTACCTACAGTGGCTGAGCCATTTAATTCAGTACAATAAGCAGATGCCACGCTCTGGAGCGAATTCAGCATCTGGGAGTTAACATTGTCCTGGGCAGTATTATTGCTCACGATGGTAAAATTACTTACGAGCACGATCATTACAACCAAAAGAAGACCCAAGGGAATCCCCCACTGGGCCAAAACCTTGCTGGTTTCATTACCGTCTTTATTCTTTTTCTTTTTCTTAATGTTATCAGTTGTCACTTTGGCTTCCAGTCCCCTCTGCTCCTTCCGGACCCTCGGCAATAACTTCCTGATTTGTCTCTTCCACTACGGGCTTTTCAAACTTCTTAAATATCTTTACCCATAACAGGCTGCATATAACAGCCGGTAAGGAAAATCCCACAAACAAATCAACTATAAACATTCTGATATCTATATATATCAGAATAAACGGCACAAACAACATTATTACAAATACTATGGCCTGAGGTATATTCACCAGTGCTACCAAAGCCGCATTCTTGATCGTATTCATATTGGTGTTATCAAAATGCGATAACATCGGAAATACAAATGAAATAACAATAAGTGCCATCAATGTAAGCACAACAGTTATTCCCTTGACAACTGTGGGAAGCATATCCGGATAACTGTACCAGATCATCAGATCTCCCATAAGAACTGCCAATACAACCAGGGCAATAAGCCATAGCTGAGTTGCCTGCTTAAAATTTTCTTTAAAGGAATGAAAGAATTCTTTGAATGGATACGCACATTCCTTCTTCACCATCTTCACAGCCACATAATAACCTGCTGTCCATGAAGCTCCGATAGTAACAATCGGGATGGAACACACGATCATACAAATATTAAGGATCATCAGGTCTGCTACCTTACTCATAAAGCTCCAAACCGGATTATCCAAATCAAAAATTCTACCGAACACCTACGATACTCCCTTATAGAAATTCAATTTATAGTATAATACTATTTCACTTTTATGGCAAATTTTATTTATTATTGTCAAAATTAACCACTATTACATCATCAATCAACGCTGCGCTACAAATACAACTCCATGGGCATATAGGTTATACCATCAAGAGTTTCAAAATCTCCCAGTGATTCAAAGGACAAATGCTCATAAAAGGGAACACCATAGGGCGATGCATTGACCGTCATGGTCACATACTCGGTTTCCTGTAGCAGAAAATCCTGTAATGCCTTTATGATTTCCGTACCTACACCATTCCTATGGTAGTCACCGTCTACAAATAATAGTGATAAATGATTTCCATTTCTTAGGGAACCTATACCTATAAGCTCTCCCTCAAGCACAGCCACAAATACGGTATAACGGCCGCTGTGGAACATTTTTTCCAACAAGGGATTGGTAAGGAATTGCGCAAAACTGTCTGTTCCCTCTCTGCCATAATCCTTGGCTTCAAATCTTAAAAAAACCCTATAGGCCAGTTCCATTGCACTGTCCCACTCATAATCCTCGGCCTTGCGCACTGTATACTCAGTGCCGTCTTTAAGTCTGCAAATCATCTTTTTTCTTCCTAGCACACCTCTGCTCCGGCAGGCATATCCTTTTCAGGTGCCATAAGTGCCAGATTGCCCTCAGCATCCTCAGCACATAAAAGCATTCCCTCTGATACAACTCCCGCAAGAGTTGCCGGTTTGAGATTGGTAAGCACAAGCACCTTCTTGCCCACCATTTCCTCTGCACTGTAGTGCTGCTTTATACCGGAAACTATCTGTTTTACTTCACTTCCAATCTGTACCTGTGAACAGAGAAGCTTCTTTGACTTGGGCACCTCTTCACATTTTATGATCTTACCTACACGGAATTGAAGCTTTGCAAAATCATCATATGTGATCTCCGGCTTCTTCTCTATATCGATCACGGCCTCCTCACCGGCCGGTTCTATTCCGTTTTCCCGCTCATATTCTGCTCTTTGAGCAGCCTGTATCTCTTCTACCTTTGCCATTACCTCTTTAAGATCCTGTCGTGCAAATAAAATCTGCGGTGCATCGGTAACTTTACTGCCGCTTGGATACAATCCATACTGATCAAGACTGTCGTAATCTCTTACTTTGGCATTTAGCTGATCCAATATTTTCTGTGCTGTCTCAGGCATATAAGGAATAAGCAGATTGGCACCGATACATATAGACTCTGTAAGGTTGTACATAACCTCCTTAAGTCTGTCTCTCTTAGCTTCATCCTTGGCGAGTACCCATGGCTCGGTTTCATCTATATACTTATTGCAGCGTCTGAAAAGATTAAGTATCTCACTTATGGCATCTGCTACACGCATTGCATCCATCTTTTCTGCTGCCTTGTCTCTGGCGCCGCAAACAATAGCTTTCAGATCAGCATCCACCTCTTCCACGACCCCCGTGGACTCAACCACTCCGTTAAAGTATTTATTGCTCATGGATATGGTCCTGTTAACAAGGTTTCCAATTATATTGGCCAGATCAGAATTGAATCTTTCCACTACCAGATCCCAGGTAATGGTGCCATCATTTTCATAGGGCATTTCATGAAGCACAAAATATCTTACTGCATCTACACCAAACATTTCAGCAAGATCGTCTGCGTAGATCACATTTCCCCTGGATTTGCTCATCTTTTCGCCTCCCTGGAGTAGCCAGGGATGTCCGAATACCTTCTGAGGCAGAGGCTCTCCCAATGCCATCAGGAATATGGGCCAGTAGATTGTATGGAATCTGATGATATCCTTACCAATAAGATGCAGGTCGGCAGGCCACAACTTCTTGTACTGATCGCTGCTGTTGCCATCTGCATCATAACCTATACCCGTAATGTAGTTGGTCAGCGCATCCAGCCACACATACACAACATGCTTATCATCAAAATCAACAGGTATACCCCACTTAAATGAAGTCCTGGATACGCACAGATCCTGAAGACCCGGGAGAAGGAAATTATTCATCATCTCATTTTTTCTTGAAACGGGCTGAATAAATTCCGGATGAGTATTGATATGCTCAATGAGTCTGTCGGCATATTTGCTCATTTTGAAGAAATAAGCCTCTTCCTTGGCAGGCTTTACCTCCCTGCCGCAGTCAGGACATTTTCCGTCCTTCAACTGAGATTCTGTCCAGAAAGACTCACAGGGTGTGCAATACATACCCTCATAAGCTCCCAGGTATATATCACCCTGCTCATATAATTTCCTAAAAATCTTCTGAACCTGCTTTTCATGGTCCGCGTCTGTAGTCCTTATGAATTTGTCATAGGAAACATTCAGTGTATCGCATATATTTTTGATTGTCCCGGCAACTCCGTCCACAAATTCCTTGGGTGTAATTTGGGCATTTGTTGCCTTTTCCTCTATTTTCTGACCATGCTCATCAGTTCCTGTCTGGAAAAATACATCATACCCCTGCTGCCTTTTAAATCTGGCTATTGAATCAGCCATAACCACTTCATATGAATTACCTATATGCGGCTTGCCCGATGTATACGCGATTGCTGTTGTTAAGTAGTATTTTCCTCTGTTCATCCTTATATCCTCTCTGTATTGCAAATTAAATTATATTTTATCACAAATAATCAGTGCTGGCGTATTATTTCACTCCAACTGTCCACACCTATTATGGAAAGGGCAAAATCAGTATAGGTATGTCCATCGGCCTGATTAATATGCTTGAATACATTATATACCTGTTTATGTGCACCTGATGATGAAGTCAGACCAAAAGCCATGCCCTGGGATGCTTCCTGCCCGGAATCAGTCTGTCTGCTTATCATAAACCCATCTATATACTGATTATTTGCGGCAATATAATAAGCATATGCATACGCTGCCGCCTGCACTGACTCTCCGGATGTAGAGGTAAATCCCTCCTCGCTTAGAATAATAGATCTGACATTGCCATCTTTGTCCAGAAATCTTTCACCACACATATAATCCGTGACAATGTACAGATTATGCATGCTTACCATCGGCGTATCAACGGAGTAAGTAGTGTATTTTGCATAACTTCCGGTATCCCAGAATTTTGCATTTGTCAAAGGTACCGGATATGGATGATATGCAAGTCCCCAGTCTATATCACCCTTCTCCCTGATATAATCGGCAAAGGAATCCAGCACATCCCTTCCATCATAATCACCATTGTTCTGGTTTCTGTTCCAGGTTTGATCCAGCGGCATATATACATTGGCATATCCATTAACACTCTTTATGGCATTATATATTACCCTGAAACCGTCAGCGTACTCCTGGGTATATGCTTCCACACTCACATTCGTGTAGTTATTCCACTCCAAACGCATATTTATTTCATTACCCACTACCCAGTTTGACACCAGACCATATCCCTTACCGCTGTATCTGTCTGCAAGGAAGCTGGCCACTGCTGCCATGGCATTAACTCCATCAGAGGTAGATGCATTGAACATATTGTAAGGTGCAGAACCGCTTGCCTGCGGGTGCTTCAGCTCAGAATAAGCGGAGCTGTCATTTAACAGTATGGCCGTGACCTGTATACCTTTGCTGCTCAGTGCAGAAAATACCTTATCAAGTACCTGGAGCTCATTCCCATTGAAAGCATATGTCTTTCCACCATATTCATAGTATACCGTTGAACCACCTGAACTTCCCAGAATATTTCCCAAAAGAATATTGTATACTCCCTGCTGAACACCCAGATCATCCAGTTCACTTCCGTATATCTTGAGGGGATCTATCAGCAGCCCCTTTATTCCCGCTGCCACTTTATATGTGTTGTATTTTGCTATCTTTTCGGGATTGGTAATGTACCTGCTGCCGCTTATGATCTCGTATTTTCCATCTACTTTGGCTGCTATGACAAACTTCTTATATAGTCTTGAACCTGCCTGCTTATAGTTTAAATTGGCGAACATTTTAAAGGCCGGTTCGGTCTTCTCAATCCTTACCGTGTCAAGCGGTTCCGCATCCGCAGGGATAGAAGTCTCGTAGGTGTCCAAAGCAAACAGATATATATCGTCTGAATCAGATTTAGGTATGCCCGGAAGTACACCGCTTACACATACCAGAGAAGTATCCAGATCGTATATCTCGCAGCTGTCTATGGTCATAAACTCAGATGGATCTTCTCCCAGGTCCATCTCCTTCAGCCACATATCTTCCCAGGCTTCCTCCAAACCACTGGCCAGATCATACCTGACATGCGCTGCCTCAATCTCCTCTTCTGTAAGACCCTCTTTAACCGTTTCCTGCGTGGCAACATTATCTTCCTGTTCTTCCTTGTGCAGCCTGTCCCACTTTTGTGCAAGATCGCTTCCGTTGAGTAATACAGCCACAAGCAAAGCCACCACAAGCACAAATACAGCGCCCAGCCCACCAATACTTATATAAAACTGCTTTTTCGTTAATGGCTTGGACTTTTTATTCTTTTTTTTCTTTAGATTTTCCTTTTCTTTCTTTTCCATAAATCCTTTATTAAAGGAGAGCATTGTATATATCTCTTTTTGCTACTCCTCTGTCTTTGGCCACCAGCTTCATGGCTTCCTTGCGGTCTATGCCCTGACCTTCATAAATAGCCATATGTTCCTCAATGGTCATCTGCTCAAAGCTTTCTATTCTTTCCTGCTGCTGCTCCTTAAAGGATTTCCCTTCAAGCACCAGCACATATTCTCCCCTGGGCTCATTTTCTTTATAAAATGCCATAGCAGATTCGAGCGTAGTATGCATTACCGATTCAAATTTTTTGGTCAGTTCCCTGCATAAAGCTATTTCCCTGTTTCCCAGCACTTTATTAAGATCTTCCAGCGTTCCCCTAAGATGATGGGGAGCTTCATAAAGTATAATAGTTCTGCTCTCATCCTTCAGGTCATCCAAAATACGTTTCCTTTCCTTTTTTTCCTGGGAAAGAAAACCTTCAAAACAAAATCTTCTTGTAGACATCCCCGATAAAGTCAATGCAACAATAAGGGCTGCCGGTCCGGGCAAAGAGGTTACCCTTATGCCTTCCTCCTGACACATCCTTACAAGCACCTCTCCGGGATCTGATATAGCCGGTGTCCCTGCATCTGTTATCAGCGCCACATCCTGCCCGTTTTTCATTTTGCCTATCAGGGTATGTGCCTTATCCACCTTGTTATACTCATGATAACTGGTCATAGGTGTTTCTATACCAAAATGGTTTAACAGCTTTATGCTGTTTCTTGTGTCTTCAGCTGCAATAATATCCACGCTCTGCAGTGTTTCCACAATCCTTGGAGACATATCCTGCAGATTCCCTATGGGTGTCGCGCACAAATATAGCATTCCTATTCTGTTGTCAGTATCCGTATTTTTCATATATCTCTTCCGTATACACACCCGGTTCTTTGTAAACAATAAGCGGTTTTTCCACCGTCAGGCGTGATCTGCCGCCCCTGTTTGCCTCAATAAGTACCATATTAGGTTCCTTATCCGCATAGGGGTATACAAGCTGCATTCTTTTGGGCTCCAGCCTGTATTTCCTCAGGGTTTCAAATATTTCCACAAGTCTGAAGGGCCGATGCACCATATAGAAATTTCCGCCACTCCTAAGCATTACTGCTGCTGCTGCTACCACATCCTCCAGATTGCACAATACTTCGTGCCTTGCTATGGCCTTTTCGCTGTGAGGATTTGTCAGACCATGCTGCCCTATCATATAAGGAGGATTGGAGGTTACTACATCAAAGTCAGCCTTCTTAAACAGCTCGGTTACCCGTTTTATATCCCCCGTAACAATATCTATTTTGTCTTCAAGACCATTTAATCTGACGCTTCTTTCCGCCATATCTGCACTATCAGGCTGTATTTCCAGCCCGGTCAGATGAGCCGCTTCGGTCTTGGCTTCCATCAATATGGGAATTATCCCTGTTCCGGTTCCAAGATCCAGACATTTATCCCCTTTTGAGGCCTTTGCAAAGCCGCTTAGAAGTACAGCATCCATACCAAAACAAAAACGGTTTGGATCCTGTATGATACCGTAACCGTTTCGCTGTAAATCATCTATTCTTTCATTTTCCTTAAGTGTAATCCTTGAAACATCCATAAAGGTTAATCATCTACCCCGGCAGTTTTATCCTGACGTTCCAGCTTCTGTAATTCTTTAAGCTCTTCCTTGGACAATTGCATCTTTTCCTTGTCTTTTTTGAAGCGCTTCTTAAATTTAAGCTCGTCGGCTTTATATTCTTCTATTTCTTTCTCGTCACCGTTTTCAACAATTACCTTTACTAACTCTCGCAGCACATTAACGCTGTGTACTTCACCCCTTCTTCCATCGGGTGTAGTTACATAGTCACCTATTCCCGGAAGCCTTTTATTGATTTCTTCATAGGTATCCTCTTCATGCTTCAGGCAGCACATAAGTCTGCCGCAGACACCGGATATTTTGGTGGGATTGAGAGAAAGATTTTGCTCTTTTGCCATTTTTATTGACACAGGTATAAAATCAGACTGATGCGCATGACAGCACAGAGGACGACCGCATATTCCGATACCTCCCCTTATCTTGGTCTCATCTCTCACACCAATCTGTCTTAATTCGATCCTTGTCCTGAATACACTTGCAAGCTCCTTTACCAGCTCTCGGAAATCAACTCTTCCATCAGCTGTAAAATAGAACAGGACCTTATTGTTATCAAAAGTGTACTCTGCATCTATAAGCTTCATTTCAAGACCATGCTTCTTTATTTTTTCCAGACATATCTTGAAAGCTTCTTTTTCCTTTTCCTTGTTTTTGCGTTCCTGCTCATCATCCCTTTCGGTAGCTATGCGTAGTACCGGCTTAAGCGGCTGAATGAGCTTTTCGTTTTCAACATCCTTAGGGTCGCCTACTACCGTACCGTATTCCACGCCACGGGCAGTCTCAACTATTACATGCTCTCCTTTTTTTATGTCTAACTGCAACGGATCAAAATAATATACCTTTCCTGCAGTCCTGAATCTTACACCTATTACCTTTTTCATCTATATACCTCACTGCCACTTTTGTGGTCTTTAAATATTTGAATTCTCTTTAATTGTCAGGAGCAGCAGCTCCATTGTCAGATCAAAGCTTACATTGGCATTAAGCCTTATTTTTGCCTTATCCAGTCCCTTTAGTATGATCTCCAGCCCTTCATAAGTACTCTTGGAAGCTGTTTTTTTGATAAACTGCATCTCATCTCTGAAGATCATGTTATTCACATCGGCTGTAGCCTTAAACATCAGCGCATCTCTGTACCATATTGCCAGTATGTCCAGAAAATCATTGATCTCTACTTTATATTCCTTGATCTGATTGATAGCCTGACTTATCTCGCCCGTTTCCATCTCATCAATATTCTTGAGCAGAGCAATAGCCTCGGTCTTTATCTTATCAAATTCCTCACTACTTGCAAGTATTTTGGCCTTTCCTATGTTTCCTCTCGCAAATGCAGCACATATTTCAGCCTTATAATCGGGAACCTGCACATATTTCATCAAAAACTCTTTGACCAGCTTGTCATCCACAGGCTTCATATTAAGTACAACGCATCTACTTATAATTGTCGGAAGCAGTGCATCTATATTTGCAGTCAGGATCAGTATTACCGCATATTCCGGAGGCTCTTCCAGAGTTTTAAGCAGGGCATTCTGAGCCTGGGGATTCATTTTTTCAGCCTCGCTGATGATATATACTTTCTTTTCACAGGCATAGGGTTTAATGCCTATATCCCTGTTTATCTGTTCCCTGATATCATCTACGGTTATGGTATTGGGCTTTTCATGAGTCAGATGTATTATGTCCGGCTGATTGTCACTGAGAGCCTGCTTACATGCGTGACACTCATTACATGGCTCCACATCACCGCTTTCGCAAAGCAGTGCCATGGCAAATACCTTTGCAATAAATTCCTTTCCACTGTATCTCTCACCATTTATGATATAGGCATGGGACACACTTCCCGTTTTTATGGCATTTTTTAAATGCTCCTTTATCATGTCCTGTCCGTAAATATCTGAGAAATTAGGCATATGTGCCTCCCTTCTATGTGAATATATCCAACAGCAATCCTCTTATTTCCCCTATCTTACCCAGGATTGCTATATTATCCTGTTCATCCTTCATAAGCTCCTGGGCCAGTTCATCCAGATTCTGGTCTACTAGTCTTATTATACCATATACTCGATGTCTCCCTCTCCTATCCAGGAAATTTTCCCTTGAAAACTCATGAGATCTGGACACTATTTCATTCATAAAACTCTTTATCAGCCCACGATATCTTTTCATATCCTTGATATCTCTGTGCTTAGCCAGTTTGTCGCCCTGCATGGTGATCTCTTCCATCATGCTCATAAGCCTCTCCTGAAGCCCGGCCTCCTCAACTCTGCTGGCCAATGTGAATTTGAAGGTGTCATCCACCGCAGCCTGCTGATTTACCTGCTCAGTCTGGCTTACCGGAGTCATCTGATTTACCTTGATATCCATTACATATTTTCCTTAATATATGCCGTTATCTGGCTGATGCATTCTGCCAGATCTTCATTGTGAAATCTTCTTTCTATACCGCATTCAGCTATTTTCTCATCACTGAAATCCTTTGCATCCGCTAGAAAACGCCTGCACATTTCTTCATATTTGGGTACTTCCTGACGCCTTTCCCTGTTCAAGGCCCTGGATAATCTTACTCCATCATCCAGATCTATAAGGATCGGTAGCACCTTTTCCTTACCGAAATATGCTTTTGTGCTGTTATAGGCTTCCGGTGTACCTATGATCAGATAGCTGTGATTTTCAAGATCAATATTATCGTCTGCTACCGTAAAATATCTCCATTCGCCGTAAACCGTATCATAGGTGCGAAATTCTATTATCTTTCCCTCATCCAACAATCTGTTAAACCCGGCTTCATCGGTGAATACATACTGAACCCCTTGTTTTTCACCTGCTCTGATCGGTCTTGTGGTATATGGTACGATCTTCAACAGCTTTATACTTTTATCCTGCAGGATCTTGCGGTAAATTGTGTCCTTTCCCGACGAGCTCTTGCCCATCAGATAAAATATCTTTCCCATTTTTTTATCTCATTAATACACTTATCTTTTCGTCATCCAGGCCTCTTATATTAAGACCTTTACTTTTCAAATCTTCTATTCCTCTTATAAACGATTCGGATATTATTTCTCCAGGTACCAAAAAAGGTATTCCGGGTGGATATATCATTACATAATCAGCACAGATG
>R03__coassemble_1433_pt1 | contig 11140 bp, 14 predicted proteins | sample R03__metabat2_low_PE_031 | metagenome-assembled genome bin R03
TCAGCTTACCCTAAATTCCAAAACTACCCAGGATACTGTGAACGAGGTTGCCAGGGTAACATGGTAAGTGGAAAACATAGTAATAAGCACCGTAAACGACTTTGCAGCCATTGAAAACAATGTGAACAACCTTGCAGGCAATGTAAATACTGTATATGCCGATGTTGATGACCTTATGCTTGCCAATAATGCTATCGTAGACAGCATCAATCATATTTCTGCAGTCAGTCAGGAAGTTGCAGCAAGTACAACTTCTGCAGTTGAGTATGGAAATGAATCAAAGCAAATGGCCGTTGACGCTAAGAACCTTGTAAATGAGTTATCGGACGCTGTAAATCTTTTGGATAAATACAATAATTAAAATAATCGAACAAATTTTTGGAATATATGTTTGCTTTTTGCGATGAATATGTTATTATAAATATACGAATATTAGTTCGACATTAAGGAGATTACACATGGCACAGGGCAAGATTAGTTCCAAACAGGCTGAGATACTTGAATACATTAAGGAGCAGATCCTTGAGAAGGGATATCCGCCTGCAGTGAGAGAGATCTGTAAAGCCGTTAATTTAAGTTCCACCTCTTCAGTCCATGCACACCTTGAGACTCTTGAGAAGAACGGATATATACGCAGGGATCCTACTAAGCCGAGGGCTATAGAGATATGTGATGACAGTTTCCAGATGGTCAGGACAGAGATGGTTTCCATACCGGTTGTAGGACAGGTGGCCGCCGGAAGCCCTATACTTGCAGAGGAGAATATCAGTTCTTATTTCCCTGTTCCGGCAGAGATCATTCCCTCAGGAGGTCCCAGTTTCTGTCTTAAGGTTAAGGGAGACAGTATGATCAATGCGGGTATTTTCAGCGGTGACCAGATATTTGTTCAAAGCTGCAATACAGCCAAAAACGGAGACACAGTTGTGGCTCTGATTGATGACTCAGCCACTGTAAAGACCTTTTATAAAGAAGAGGGACATATCAGACTGCAGCCTGAAAATGATACTATGGATCCCATTATTGTGGATGACTGCCAGATACTAGGCAAAGTTTTCGGAGTATTCAGACTTTGCAGATAAATTTTAAGGTTAAAAATTAGGCTTAAGTTTAAATAGCTTAAGCTTTAATTTTGCATAAAATTTCTTAAATATTTTTATGTAAATTGCTTGACCTTTTGTAAAAGCAGTGTTATATTATTTGAGTATGCCGCATAACGAGGCTGTAAGTGTGCTTAGGCACCGCCAAAGTTAGCGAGAAAAGTGAGCGATCACTTAGATAGGAGGGAAAACCTATGTACGCAATTATTGCAACAGGTGGTAAGCAGTATAAGGTAGAAGAAGGCGACGTTATCAAGGTAGAGAAGCTTGATGCAGAGGCTGGACAGACTGTTACTTTTGATACTGTTCTTGCTGTAAAGGATGCTGATCTTAAGTGCGGTGATGCAGTTGCCAAGGCTTCTGTTTCTGCTACTGTTATGGATCAGGGCAAGGGTAAGAAGGTTATTGTATACAAGTACAAGAGTAAGACCGGATACCACAAGAAAAACGGCCACAGACAGGCTTATACACAGGTTAAGATTGACAAGATCAATGCTTAATCATTAGGTGGGTTTATTATATGACCACACTTCATATATGGCAAAACAAGACTGATAAAAGCATGAAGGCTTTTGAAGTATTCGGCCATGCCGGATATGCAAGGCATCATGAAAAAGATATTATTTGTTCAGCTGTATCCATACTTACCATCAACACCATAAATTATATGGAGTTTTTAGGTGAGCAGTTTACTCTTGATACAGATGAAAGGTCAGGTCTTATCAGGTGTGTTTTCAACAGGCCCATAGGGCATGACAGCGAAGTCCTAATGGCTGCTATGATCAGCGGTTTTGCACATATACAAAAAGAATACGGTAAGAAGTATATTGAAATATTAATCGAGGAGGTGTAAAAGATGCTTAAGTTAAACCTTCAATTCTTCGCTCATAAAAAGGGTGTTGGCTCTACTAAGAACGGTAGAGATTCAGAATCAAAGAGACTTGGCGCTAAAAGAGCTGATGGACAGTTCGTTAAAGCTGGTAACATCTTATACAGACAGCGCGGAACTAAGATTCATCCCGGTGTAAATGTAGGTCGCGGTGGTGATGATACATTATTTGCACTTACAGATGGTGTTCTTAGATTCGAAAGACTGGGAAGAGACTAGAAGCAGGCTAGTGTTTATCATGTAGAAGAGTAATAGTTATTTGCTTATTAAAGCTCCAAACGTTAAGTTTGGAGCTTTTTTAAAAAGATGAGGTGGCTTTTATGTTTGCAGACAGAGCGACTATATATGTAAGGAGCGGTAAGGGCGGTGATGGCCACGTTTCCTTCAGAAGAGAAAAATTTGTTCCGGACGGCGGACCGGATGGCGGCGACGGCGGTGATGGAGGCAGTGTTATACTCGAGATAGATGACGGCCTTAATACGCTTGCCGATTACCGACATATAAGGAAATACTGTGCTGAGCATGGTGCTGACGGTGGTAAGAAGAACTGTAAAGGTAAAAGCGGAGAAGACATTATTTTAAAGCTTCCCGAAGGAACGGTTGTTAAGGAAGCTGAATCAGGCAAAGTTATCTGTGATATGAGCAAGGATAATCGTCGTTTTGTGCTTCTTAAGGGCGGTAAGGGCGGCAATGGCAATCAGCATTATGCTACAAGCCGTATGCAGGCACCCAAATATGCCCAGCCCGGACAGCCTGCCAAGGAACTTAATCTGTTATTGGAGCTTAAGGTTATAGCGGATGTGGGACTTGTAGGATACCCCAATGTGGGCAAATCCACCCTGCTTTCCAAGGTAAGCAATGCCAAGCCCAAGATAGCCAATTATCACTTTACAACACTTAATCCCCATTTGGGGGTTGTGGACCTGGAAGATGCCAAGGGCTTTGTTATGGCAGATATTCCCGGACTTATAGAGGGAGCCAGCGAGGGTGTCGGTCTTGGACATGAATTTTTGCGTCATGTTGAGCGGACCAAAGTCATCATACATGTAGTAGATGCCTCAGGAAGTGAAGGCAGGGATCCGGTGGAAGATATTTATACCATAAATAAGGAACTTGCTGCATACAATGAAGATCTGGCCAAAAGGCCCCAGATAATAGTAGCCAACAAACTGGATCTTATCTATGATAATAAAGATGAGATACTTGACAGACTGAAAAAAGAATTTGAACCTCAGGGTTATGAGGTATATCCCATGAGTGCCATCACCGGTGAGGGCATAAATAAGGTACTTTATAAGGTCAGAGAGATGCTTGACAATGTGGGAGATGAACCTGTTATTTTTGAGCCTGAGTACGATATCACTGCTTCTTCAACTTATGAGGAGCCCTTCAGTGTTGAGTATAATTCTGATGATGATGTATATGTAGTTGAAGGTCCCAGGATTGAAAAGATGCTTGGTTATACCAATCTGGAAAGTGAAAAGGGCTTTGTATTTTTCCAGAATTTCTTAAAGGACAATGGCATTTTAGAACAGTTGGAAGCCCTGGGAATCCAGGAAGGCGATACCGTCAGAATGTATGATCTTGAATTTGACTACTATAAGTAATAAGGAGATATTATGACAAGCAAACAAAGGTCTTATTTAAAGGGGTTGGCCATGAATATAGATCCCATATTTCAGGTTGGCAAGGGAAGTGTTACCCCGGAATATACAGAGGCTATACGGGAGGCCTTCAACACCAAGGAACTTATTAAAATTGCGGTTCTTAAAAACTGCCTGGATGATCCTAAGGGCATAGCCGAGGTTTTGGCCGAAAGAACAGGCTCACAGGTTGTCCAGGTCATCGGAAAAAAGATAGTTTTGTATAAGCCGGACAAGGACAACCCTAAGATTATCCTTCCAAAGGCTTAAGAAAGTGGGCAGGTATGAAAAAAGTTGGTATAATAGGCGGAACCTTTAACCCCATACATATTGGACATTTAATATTAGCCCAGCATGCGCTTGATGAGTACAGGCTGGATGAAATCCTTTTTGTTCCCACGGGAATAAGTTATTTTAAAGATCCCAGTATTGTTCTTGATAAAAAGAAGCGCATAACCATGACCGGGGGAGCCATAGACGATAATCCTTATTTTGCTTTATCAACTATAGAAACAGACAGACCCGGTAATTCCTATACCTATGAAACGATCCAGGAACTAAAAGCCCACAATCCCGATACGGAATATTACCTTATCATAGGTGCAGATTCCCTTTTTCAGATTGAAGAATGGAAAAATCCCCATATCATCATGAAAGAGGCTGTTATACTTGTAGCAGTCAGAAGGGGACAGTCCCTGGAAGAACTGCAGGATAAAACCTCGGCTTTGGGCAAGGAGTATAATGCCACCATTAGGATCTTAAGCTGTCCTTATATTGACATTTCCTCTACTGAAATACGAAAAAGGATCAAAGAGGGCAAATCCATCCGTTATATGGTAACAGAGGATACAAGGGCCTACATAGAGAAAAATAATTTATATAAGAGTTGATATGACAGATCAGGATATAATCGAAAAATTACAAAAGAAACTTAAAAAGAAACGTTTTTCCCATACTCTTGGAGTGGCTTACACAGCTGCAAACCTGGCTTTCAGATATGGTGCGGACAGTCAAAAGGCCTTCAGGGCAGGACTGCTTCACGACTGTGCCAAATATATGACCGAGGAAGAGATGTTAAGCTATTGTAAAAAGCATGAAATTTTTATCAGTGATGTGGAATACGCCAATCCATCCCTTCTCCATGCAAAGGTAGGTGCAGCTATTGCAAGGCATGAGTATGAAGAAGAGGACAGGGATATTCTTGAAGCTATCAGATGGCACACAACAGGCAAAGCCAATATGAGCCTTCTTGAAAAGATAGTATTTACAGCCGATTATATTGAACCTAACAGAAATATGGATCCTGAACTTGGCAGCATAAGAGCTGAAGCCTATGAAAACCTTGATAAATGTATTGTTGTTATCTATGAGCATACACTTAAGTTTATCAAAGGCTCCAATAAGCATCTGGATCCTACAACCCTTGAAGCCTTTGAATATTACAAGACTTTGATTTAAATAATAACGAGGACTTAAAATGACCGAAACATTAAAATTAATAAAAGAAAAACTTGAAGAAAAAAAGGCACTTGATATTGTAATTCTTGATATAAGCGAAATATCCATAATGGCGGATTATTTTTTAATCGCTTCAGCTTCCAATTTAAGGCAGCTCAATGCACTTAAGGATATAATCGAAGAAGAGATGTCCAAAATGGGGCTTCATTACTCCCATATTGAGGGCAATTCAAATGCCAGCTGGCTGCTTATGGATTATGGAGATATTGTTATACATCTGTTTGACATTGAGAGCCGTCAGTTTTATGACCTGGAACATATCTGGAAAGGTGCAAAGAGGATTGATCTATGATCAATCCTCTCTTAATTTTACGGCTTTGGCCGCCTTACGCTTATGTTCATCCTTCATTGCCGCATAATGTTTACGCGTGGTATTAACATCCTTATGTCCCAGCACGTCCGCTACCAGGTAGATGTCCCCGGTTTCCTGATAGAGATTCGTGCCAAAGGTGGACCTTAATTTATGGGGGGTGATTTTTTTGACATTGGTAACATTAGAAGCATATTTTTTTACAAGTATCTCAACGCTTCTTACACTTATCCTTTTGTTCTGCATGGAAAGGAAAAATGCGTTCTCATGTCCTGAAACAGGGATAATATGCTTTCTTTCTTCGTAATATTCCATAAGAGCATTGTATACTTCATCGCCAAAATAGACTATATCTTCGTATCCGCCCTTACGTATGACCTTTAAGCGGTTGTTATCAAAATCAATATGTTTAATATCCAGTCCGACGCATTCGCTGACTCGAATGCCGGTACCAAGCAATAGTGTGAGAAGTGCCATATCCCTTACTACAGTCTTACTGTGATAGTCCATCTGTTTCCTTGACAGATTGGTTCCTGCCTCAACCTGATCCAGTAAAGTAGCTACCTCATCAGGTTCCAGCCTTACAATTTCCTTTTCATGCAGTTTGGGCATGGGCACCAGGGCAGGAGCGTTGGTCTCTATAAGTTCATTTCTGAAATAATAATTATAAAAACTCCTAAGACTGGCTAATTTCCTGCTTTTACCCCTTTCATCATTCATTATCTCATTTCCTTCGTCATCCTTATAGAAAGAGAGATATTCCAGATATTCTTCAATATCCTCCCTGCCTATCTTATCCAGGGTGGTAAGGGGGAGCTCCTGCATGGGTACATTTTGCAGATGGGAATTGTTTTTGTATATATAATCAAAAAAAACTCTTAAGTCATAGGCATAAGCAATCTTGGTCCTGGAACTTATGGAATCATTCATGCCTCTGAAATACATTTTGCAGAAAGAGGGCAGTGAGTCTAAAAGTTCACGCAGTTTGAGTACATTTTTTTTATTTACTATGTCTGTATATTCAGAGTTTGTTTTCTTTAATTTATCAGAATCCATATTTACACCTGTTTTTCAACTTTCCAGCCATTAATACCAGAATCCCTTATGGCCGTAAACATACGGTTTTTGGTTCCGTGGCTATTATGCTCTAAATCAACCAGCAAATTGTGCATTTCTTCCCTTTTGGTATGTTTGTCTGCAGGACAGGGGCTTTTTACCACAGGAAGACCTTCCCGTCTTACAAAACTGTAAACATCCTTTTCGTTTACATATATAAGGGGCCTGATGATGCTAACCTGTGCTTTATCAAGCTGGGTGACGGGAGAGAAGGTATGAAATCTGCCTTCATATAACAGGGACAGTAGCATGGTCTCCACCACGTCATCCTTGTGATGGGCATATGCAACCTTGTTGCAGCCCATATCCTTAATAACCTCATTAAGACAGCCTTTGCGTAATTTCGAACACAGAGAACAGGGATTGCTTTCTTTTCTTTCGGTGAAAACAATCTGTGAAATCTCGGTTTTTTCTATATGATATTCCACATTCAATTCTTTACATAAATCAATGATGGGAGAGAGGTCAAGATCTTCCCAGCCCAGGTCAATGGTGATCGCTTTGAGTGTGAAATTAATGGGGTAGAATCTCTGCAAAGCGGCCATTGTTCTTAAGAGAGCGACTGAATCCTTGCCACCTGATATGCCCACGGCAATGCAATCCCCATCGTTGATCATATGATAATCATCTACAGCCTGTCTGACCAGACTTAGCATTTGCTGTAATTTCATAAAGTTTACCTAGTATTTAACGAAAAGTTGACTTAATCATTAAAGCATATTTTATAGTAAAAGACAAGTCAGCTGTGGTATAATAATTCTGCTGAAATTTAAATTTTGTCGTAGGTGAGACAAACATGAAAGATAAAAAGAAAAAAGTAAACGAATACAAATATTTTAAGTGGGGTTTAACCGCATTCATAACTATAATCGCGGTCCTTCTTACAGTTCATATATTTTATAATTCGGATGTATTTAAGGAACAGGTAGGCAATTTTATAGGTATACTTATGCCAATCATAGATGGCCTTGTTGTTGCATACCTGCTGATTCCCATAGTAAATAAATTAGAAAATTCCCTTCTGATTCCATTCTTCAAAAGAAAAAATGATGAAATAACCACTAAGCAGCGTTCTCTAATAAGAGTATTGGCAGTAATTGGAACATTCCTTATAGTATTTATTGTATTTTATGCCTTCGTCAAAAGTGTAATTCCACAGCTGATTGATTCCATCCAGAATATCGTCAAAAATATGCCCACCTATCTTGATACCATTATCATGTATGGGGATAAGATCATACAAAGCACCGATCTGGTGGAATATGATGACCTTTCCACGCTGGTGGATGATTATTATGAGGATATAATGAATTTCCTTACCAAAAATGTATTACCTGTTGTATCTGACTGGGGCAAGTCCCTGACCAGTTCAGTCTTCAGTATTTTCGGAGCAGTCTGGAATTTTGTTATAGGTCTGATCATCAGTATATATATACTTTTAAGTAAGGAGAAATTTACCGGACAGGCCAAAAAGATCACTTATTCTCTGTTCGAAAGAGACAGAGCTAATTTGATCCTTTCCGACATGAGATTTATCAACAAGACTTTTTCCGGCTTTATAGTTGGTAAGATCGTTGATTCCATCATTATCGGACTGCTTTGCTTTATTATCCTGACAATATGCAATATTCCTTATTCAATACTGGTAAGCGTTATTGTGGGTGTTACTAATATTATTCCCTTTTTTGGACCCTTTATTGGTGCAATCCCCTCTGCATTACTTATTTTACTGGTCAGCCCCATCCAGGCCCTGTATTTTATTATAATAATCATAATACTGCAGCAGCTTGACGGAAATCTGATCGGTCCAATGATATTGGGCAATTCTACAGGTTTATCCGGTTTTTGGGTTATATTCGCCATCACTTTGTTTGGCGGTTTATGGGGCGTATTGGGCATGCTGCTGGGCGTTCCTTTATTCGGCTGCATCTATGCCTGGGCAAGGCGCCATATTAATCAGAAATTAAATGCAAGGAACCTGCGTGAGGATACGGCAAGCTATATAAATCTTGATAAAATTGATGAAGATAATAATTATTTGCCATTAATAAGCGAACAGACCGAAGCTGATAACGATTACATCGTCATCAGTGAAGGAAATCAGATTAATAATGATGAGACTAAAGATAACTCTGCTGTAAAGAAAATCCTGGAGACTCTTAAGAAACTTTGGGACAAATTAAGTAAGAAATTCACAAAGAAATCCTCAAAGGATAAAGAAGACTCTTAATGTTATTTAATGTTATCCATGGCCTGCAAGTTTAACGAAGCAGTTGTTGCATTAAAAAAACTCATGATTGAAAGTTACTTCCATGCAACAACTCTTTAATGATAATCCATGGCCTGCAAGTTTAACGAAGCAGTTGTTGCATTAAAAAATATCATTATTTATGTATTTTCCATGCAACAACTCTTCGTTAAACTTGTCTTTTGCGAATAGTTGCAAGTCCGAAAATTTACTCCCCTCCGGATATATCCATCCTTCAGGGAGCACATTAAGGGGGTAAATTCCAAAAAACATATTTAATATTTCAACTCTGTTGAGTAATATGGAATGATCAAGGTCATGCCGGCTTTAATATCATCAGCTTCAATGTAATTGATATTGCATACCTCATCGATAAATTTAGTACTCGATGAATAATGCTCACCATACTCTAATGAATATTCATATAAAGAATCTCCGGGCATCACAGTTATATCCGTATAATATTTGTAATAATTATCCGCTGCATTAACCTTACTTTGCACACCGGAAATTAAAACTGTTAATACAACTCCCAAAACAACCAGAGCTGTGCCGAAAAATATTTTACGAAAGATTTGCTGGCGCTTTCTGGGAGTTAAATGTTTTCTGTCTGTATTACATTTCATAATATATATCCTCACATCGAACATATGATACGAACGTTCGTTCTGAATATATATTATCGAACATTTTTTCGCCTGTCAACAGTTTTTCGAAAATTTGTTCGGAAAATATTCGAAATTATTAATCTTAACACTGATCTGCAAATATTTCTTCTGCATATCTTACGGTTTCCATGGCATCCTTGGTATATTTGTCGGCTTTGATCATATCAGCATATTCCTGGGTCAATACGGCTCCACCAACACATACTTTTGCTTTAAGGCCATTCTTTTTAAGTAAACTTATGGTCTCTTCCATAGCAGGTACCGTAGTTGTCATTAGTGCACTTAAGCCCACTAGTCGGATGTCCTCATCCCTGACAGTCTGGATTATCAATTCCGGTTCTACATCCTTTCCCAGATCTATCACATCATAACCGTAATTTTCCAAAAGGACCTTGACGATATTTTTGCCTATATCGTGTATATCGCCTTTAACCGTGGCAAGCACTATCCTGCCCTTGCTTTCCTGGGCATTTCCGCTCTTTTGAATGTGCTGTTTTATCACATCAAAGGCTGATTTGGCGGCTTCAGCGCTCATCAGAAGCTGAGGAAGGAAAACTGTTTTGGCTTCAAAGCCTTTTCCCACAATATCCAGTGCCGGAATCAAATATCCGTCAATGATATCTATGGGTTCTTTGGTCGTAAGATAATCTGTAGTCAGAAGTGCAGCCCTTTCCTTTAAGCCTTTAACGATTGCACCAGTCAGAGGATCACTGTCGGAATCATCCTTATTTACTTTTGATAAATTTCCATTAGCTGCTGCAGAATTGGACGATACAGCAACCTGTGTGGGAAGATTTGAAGCATATTCTATATAGTTCGTACAATTTTCATCAAAACCCTTCAAAGCACAATATGTATAGTAGGACTTCATCATTTCATTTGAACCCGGGTTCATAATAGCAGCATTTAAGCCATTTTCCATAGCCAGGGCAAAAAATGTTGAGTTCACCAGATCTCTGTTGGGAAGACCAAAGGATATATTCGATACACCGAGACTTGTTAGTCCGTTAAAGCGCTCCTTAATAAGCTTTAAGGATTCCAGGGTTACCTTGGCTGAAGCACTGTCAGCGCTTATGCTCATTGCCAGAGGATCAATTATGATATCCTTGGCTTTTATACCGTAATCTGCTGCTCTCTTATATATTTTTTCGACTATCTTAAGTCGCCCTGAAGCAGTATCTGGAATGCCGTCTTCATCGATTGTCAGGGCAACGCACAGACCACCGTATTTCTTGACAAGGGGAAAGACTGCCTGCATCACTTCTTCCTTGCCGTTAACCGAATTGATCATGGCTTTTCCGTTATAATGCCTTAAGGCCTCTTCCATTGCAAGGGGATTGGTCGTATCTATCTGAAGAGGAAGGTCGCATACAGCCTGAAGTTCATAGACAACCTCCTTCATCATGGCCACTTCGTCTATTTCCGGAAGTCCAACATTAACATCCAGAACATCAGCCTTTCTCTCCTGCTGGGTAAGGCCCTCATTTAAGATATAATCAATATTATGATCCCTTAAGGCCTGTTTGAATTTGCTTTTGCCGGTGGGATTGATCCGTTCTCCTATTAGAATGGGTTTTGCGCCAAATTGAACACTGTGGGTATAGGAAGTAATAAGGGAATGTTCCTTTTGGGTAAGTGGACTGGGAGATGC
>R03__coassemble_1435_pt1 | contig 11137 bp, 11 predicted proteins | sample R03__metabat2_low_PE_031 | metagenome-assembled genome bin R03
TTTTCGGGATGCCCCCGCCCAAATTAAAAAAACAAAAAATTTTCAATTTGGGCACGCCGGCGGCTCCCCCACCATTCCCTGATCCTATTCAAATTCATACTTTTCGTATTTGTGTTTAGCTCTCTGCTCTAACCATTCATCCCTTAGGATCGAGCCTATTGATACATCAAAATACTCACCGTTCTTGCATATCTGCTGGGGCATCAGTCCGTCTTCATGTCCACCGCACAGTATATGCAGCTTTCTGACCTGCTCATTTACGGCAAAGGTCTCATTGCAAAGCTTGTTCAGCTTAAGCGTATCAAATACATAATCATAGAGATTCCATTCCAGATACATTGCCAGCTTAAGGGATCTGCACTCCAGTTGGGCTATATAATAGCCCCAGCTGCAACGGCTGTTTACCCTGTCTATGTTCATGAGCTGTATTACACCTGCCGGTTTATCCTCCACACAGACTATCCATACCATATGGGTATCATCCCTGCTGTAGCTTTCAAACCAGGCTCTCTGCTCCTCTATGGTAAGCTTTGGATCCGTATCCAGATACTGGGTCACATGTGGCAGCATCCGCCAGTTCATGACCATTTCCAGATCATCTTCAGTTATGCGCCTTAAGCACACCTTCATATATTTATTCTCCACCGTAGCGCAATATATCCGCCACGCTCTTTATTTCTATAGCTTCTTCTATGGGGATGACCACTCCCAGCTGATCCTCAAGATCAGATATTATCATCAGAAATTTTAAGGAGTCCCATTCCTCAATATCTTCTATCATCGCCTCAGCAGACAGGCTTCCCTTCTCCATGCTGAGTGCTTCTTCAATTAGTGTCAGAATCTTTTCCTTCATAGTCTTCCTTTATCAACAGATCGGCTCGGCCTTAATAAGTCTGGCTGCAAGCAGCTTATCCACTATGGGGATCAGCTCCTTAACAGGCACGCCTATTATGTTGCTTACCTCTATCAGATCGTTGCTGCCATCGCTGTAGGCAATCAGATCTCTCATGGCATATATGCTCTCATAGCTGCCCTTCTGGCTCACCGTAGGATACAATCCGCGCTTGCCCAGCTGAGGCTCACACAAAACCTGAGTCTTATATCTTACATTGTACTCTATATTTGTTATGAGCTGGCTCATAACATCAAAGCTTCCCTGGAAGCCTTTTGGACTTACCAGATCCATATTGTCCGCAGAGGTATGATACTCCGGATATTCCGCATACTTGGACCTGCAGAATACAGCAACGGGAAGATCCACTCCCGGAGCATTGTACTGACGCTCGTCTGAGCCTCTCTTCAGATATGAATATTCCTTGTACTCCCCATGTTCAGCCAGGGTCTTCTTAAGTACACGGTCTGCAAAGGTATTGCCATATCTGGTGGACAGATAGGAATAAGCCCTGTCATCACCCACGCAGGATAAGACGAAGCCGGCAACCATATCCTTTTTCAATTTATCCAGATTATACGCCAGATAGGTTATGGAACCTATTGTCTCCGGTATAAATATAAATCTGTAGGTATATTTTCTCTTAGGCAGAGAACGGACATATTTAATGAGCTTTGCCGTCAAAGCCGGTCCCGAACACTCATTATTGGCCATGGACGGATGACATACATAGGTAGAGAAAAATATCTCCTTTTCCGTCTGTCCCGGCACGATCACTTCTCCATAGTTGAGTACACCATCAAAAAGCTTACTGTCTATATGCACATGATATTTGCCCGGCTTCAGAGCTTTCTTGGCCTTATCAGTCATACAGAAGCCCCAGCGCTCGGTATAGTAGGAGGTAACATAGGGTATTACATCAGGCTGGTCCTGCTGCGTGTAAATATGAGGAAGCAATTCCTCCAGCTCCATGTCCGCATCCACCGGGATACTGTAGCCCATCACATGCAGATTATTATCCGCAAAATCCACTATCCTGCTGCCGCTTTCATCCTCTATATAAGCTTCCTTTATGCTCCATTCCTTGGGCACAGTCCAGTCAAATACCTGTCTTCCACTGGGTACGGCAACATTTCTGAATCTGCTGGGACCTTCATCTCCAATATATTTGGAAAGGATTGCCAGAGTCTGTCTTACACCCTCCCCGGTAATGCTCCTGCATATAGGAAACATCTCCTTTGCCAGGTCATATATTTCCTGTCCTTCTTCGTACATCTCTTAACTCCTGTTCATATCATTATCAGATAGTAAAGTTAGCACACTTTTATCTCAAAGTAAATTTAATTCACAAAGAATTCTCTTTTTGGTCTGTCCTTAAGCATAAGGCGAAAGCTTGACAGCTTATCCTGCTGCCCACATAATTCATAGCCCCTTTGGCTGTAGAAATTCTCCACGGGCATATTTTTGGCTGTAGGAATATATTCCCCGAGAACATATTCAAAGCCTATCTCTTCCATATCCCTTTCTATACTGTCAAGTACAAAGTCCTCGACCTTTTTGCCCATGACCCTGCAGCTCATCAGAAAGGTATCTATCCTGGCTCCCTTCATATCCTGTGTGGGAATGACCAGAGCCATAGCCACTATTCCGTAGCTGCCGAACTTGTCCTCTACCTGATATACAAACGGGATATAGCCTTCCTTAAGCATCCTTATCAGGGTATTAAGATCATAGCGTCTGCCTGTCAGGTTAAACTGATTTGTCTTGGCCGACAGCTGGGCCATTCTTACAAGCACCTGCTCATCAATATCCACACGCTCAGCCTTAAGCTTAAGCCCTTTAAGATAATCCTCATAGCTTAATCCCTTTGCATACTGGGCTCTCTTTGCATTATCCCTGTACTGCTCGGTCTTTAAAAGGTCCTCACCGGTTGTAGTGCATTTTTTAAAATATTCCTCATATACTTTACTGAAAAAATCCGGAATATCTTCCTTTTTTTCAGGCCATTTGGGCACTGTCACCATAGGAAGCAAAAGCCTTACTGCCTCCCTTTCCTGGGGCATATCATCCACAAATACAAAGGAATCCAGACCTACATTAAGCTCCTCGGCCATGGCCTTTATATTGACAGCCTTATCCTCCCAGCCAATCTTGAGAGCTACAAAATCCTCTTTCTTCAGTACCATATGCGGATGGCTCCATACCTTTTCCACATCTGAAGGATTGTTCTTGGAAGAGACAGCCAGCATAACTCCCTTTGCAGCCATGCTCTTAATGATATACTGGGCATCTCTGTATATGGCGCCTAGCTTGCTCTCAGCAAGGCAGATTCCCTCAACGCCGCATTCACCCAGCACGCCTCCCCAGAGAGTATTGTCCAGATCCAGTACCAGTACCTTTTTGGGCGTTTGGAATATCATATCCACAGAAGCATCTATAGTGGCGGCTATGGTCTCCATACCCTCCTTACTGTAGGGTATGCTTCCCATGTACCACATCTTTGAAGAAAAGAAATTATCATAGCCCAGCCTGACGGCTGCTCTTTTGATCCCCAGCCTGTGTACATTTGGGTAGGCACCGACCAGATCGGCTATACACTGTCCCCACAGGGCATCAAGACCTATATCGTCCATGTCATCCATGTCCATCGCATTGCTGCCACAGTATGTCCCATCGCTGATGAGGTAGGTATACTCCTCTGATCTGGCAGCCGCAAAATTAAGCTTCCATTCCTCAACCAGCCCTACCGCATCATCCAGCTGCGATACCCCGGAAAGCATGGCCTTAAGGTCCACTATTATCACTATCAGCTGGGGCTTAAAGCTGTTTACAGTGGAGCCCTCATCCAGAAGCTGCCCCCACAGGTCTCCGTATCCTGCCACGGCAGCCATCTCATATTTTTTTCCCAAAAGCTGTCTGATATAATCCACATTTACATTAGACAGTAATGCCAATTTCATCTATATGTCCAACCCATCTACATGTTCTGCCTTAAGCGGCGTACCAAAGGCTATATCCATAGTGGCCCTGCGTCCTAAGACCTCTTCATAATATCTGGTATGCATACCCGCAGCAGGTCTTATGGAGCGTACATTTTCAGGAGTAAATATTTCTCCCGCCTTTATATCCGCTGTTACAAAGAGCGAGCGTCTTGAAGGATAGTCGTTCAGTTCATGGGGCTCCACCCCATACCTTACGCTGCCCATGGTCTTCCTGGCATTCTTGACAGCCTTAACCATTTCAGCGAATTCCACAGCTTCCATGGAAAAGCTGGAATCAGGATTGTCCACCTTACGGCTTATGCAGAAATGCTTCTCTATAACACTGGCTCCCATGGCCACAGCCGCTACAGGGGCAGTTGCTCCCATGGAATGATCCGAAAGTCCAATGGGCACCTTGAATCTCTGGGACATATCTGCTATGGTCTTCAGATTCATGGCGCTGTAATCAGCCGGATAGGCGCTGGTACACTTAAGCAGTACAAGCTTTGAATTGCCTGTAGCTCTGATAGTATCCACAGCCTCCTCTATCTCTTCCAGACTGCCCATACCCGTAGACATTATGATGGGCTTGTTCTTGGAAGCCACATATTTGATCAATGGTATATCCACAAGCTCAAAGGAAGCTATCTTGTAAAATTCAACTCCCAGCTCCTCTAAAAAATCCACTGCCGTATTGTCAAAGGGCGTTGAAAGGAAATCCATTCCCAACTTCTGAGCCTCAGCCTTGATATCCGCCTGCCATTCCCAGGGAGTATAGGCCTTGGAATAGAGCTCATAATAATTCTGCCCCTTCCAGGTACCCTCCTTCATGGTGAAATACTCGTTGTGACAGTCTATGGTCAGAGTATCCGCCGTGTAGGTCTGTATCTTAAGACAGTCAGCCCCTGCCTCGTGAGCGGCATGGACTATTTCCATGGCCCTCTGCTTGCTTCCCGCATGATTGGCGCTCATTTCCGCAATGACATATACATCATCGGTTATTGTTTCATATAATTTCATGATTATAAAAGCTCCTGCATAAATGCAATGATAGTATCCTTATTGGCAAAATTTTCGGCTACTACAAGCTCGGCATCTATCTCAATACCGAATTCATCCTCCAATGCAGATACAATATCAAGAACCGCCATGGAATCTATGATGCCCGCATCATAAAGATTATCTCCATCATAACTTACGATCTCCTGATCTATACTGGCCAATACAGTTAAAATTCTTTCTTCCATAATCTTTCCCCTTTACAAATAATCCTTTAACTTAACCCTGTCTATCTTACCGTTTGCATTTAAGGGCATATTTTCCATATATACCACCTTACCCGGCAGCATATATTCAGGTATCATGCTTTCAAGCTTATGGTTGATCTCATCCTTTCCCATATCCTTATCCACAAAAAGCACGATCCTGCTGTGGGCTTCATCATACAGACAGCAGCAGCTGGCTATACCTTCGAGAGAAGAAACCGCAGTCTCTATTTCTCCCAGCTCTATCCTGTGTCCCAAATGCTTTATCTGGAAGTCCTTACGACTCAGATAGATAAGCTCTCCTCTTTCATTATATTCCACCAGATCGCCTGTGCGGTATATTTTTTCTTCATAAGCATCCTGAAGGGGATTCTGTACCAGGGCAGCCGCAGTCTTTTCGGGATTTTTGTAATAACCCACAGTCACACCCGTTCCCCTTACACACAGCTCTCCCACCTGTCCGGGAGCGGTGATAAGCTTGTCTTCATCATCCAGCAGAAGTATCTGGGTGTTTTTCATGGCGTAGCCTATGGGAAGGCTCTCATCATCAGCAAATTCCCTGTCCACTATGTAATAGGTGCAGGCATCCGTGATCTCTGTAGGGCCGTAAAGATTGGCATACAAAGCATCCGGAAGATATTTTCTCCAGATATTGAGCTGCTTGTTGGGCATCACCTCTCCACAGAAGAGCACTCTCTTAAGAGTACCTGTGACATCAACATTTCTGAAAGCCTTGAGCTTACTGACCATCATCAGTGCCGAGGGAACCCAGAAAATAGTATTGATATCATTGTCCACCAGATACTGCAAAAGTCTTACAGGCTGATGGAAAAGCTCCTTGGGAATAACATAAAGAGTCGCTCCCGTCTTCATGCACGAATATATGTCCAATATGGAATTATCAAAATAAAAGGGTGCCTGGTTGCCAAACCTGTCACTGCTCTCTATCTTAAAGGTCTCACAAACCCAGTCCGTATAATCAAGCACACCTCTGTGGGTTATGCATACTCCCTTGGGCATTCCCGTGGAACCTGAGGTGAAAAGCACATATATAAGGTCCGTATCCAGAGTTTCATATACTCTTTTGTCCACAGCCTTGCCTGCAGACACGGCCTCCGTCTCCTCGTATATGATATATTCTCCCTTATAGCCCAGTTCGTCAAAACGTTCCTTAAGTTCACTGCTTGTAATAACTATTCCGGGCTCTAAGACCTCCAGTATCTTATGGGCTCTTTCAAGAGGCATATCCACATCTATGGGAGAATAAAAACATCCGCTATAGGCTATTCCCATAAAGGAGACCAGGACCTTTACGCTTTTCTCAAGATATACCACTACAGGCTTTTTAGGTCCGTAGCCGCAAGCTATGATCCTTTCACCTATTCCCACCGCTTTATCATGATACATGCCATAGGTAAGGCTTTCCTCTTCATCTACCAGGGCCACCTTGTCCGGCATTTCCTTATAGGTATGCTCAAGCCATTCCACTACACTGGCGTACATAAATTTCCTCCGCTAATAAATAAATATTTCTTCTCTGTCTATATTGAAATTATATATATTCCTGCACTGATTGTTAATGATATCATCGCAGATGACATTGTAGACACTTGCCAGGTCAAAGCAATAGCTGTCAATCCCCTCAAGTGTGGTCTTCACAGACAGACCCTTCTCTTCAAAGACAGCCCCTATCTTATTGGAACATTCCTCGGGCCTTATCTCCAGCCGCCTTACGGGATAAATATATTCCCTTTGTTCGGTCACGCCATCACCGTCCGTATATTCACCCTTGAAGGTCTTCATATATCTGTAGGGTGCATTGCAGGTTGACTCCGCATAATGCATAAAGGTCAGGGCATGTACATAATCCGTACCCAAAATCACCTGCTTTACATGTCTCTGAATGCAGTAACCAAAGGGCGAATCCGTTCCAAAGGAGTTGTTGTTGGTCATGGAGCACAGATAATCCTTATCCGCTCCCCATACAGCAAAGGAATGCAGGGGATGCAGAGTCCTTGTAAAATCCTCTCTGGCCAGGGCTACATTGCCCAGTGTACCTGTGGTTCCTTTGGATTTTTTATAATCATAATATCCGTGATTGCTGAAATCAAAATTGAAGGTGGGAATCAGCAAAGTTCCCTCTTTGCCTATGATCTTAATAAATTCATCTATAAGGGCATTTGGGTCAAAGCGCTCCTTATTTTTACGAAAGATCAGGGCAAAACCTATGATATCCGAGGAAAGCCAGACGCGGTCGCCCTTTTTGAGATTAAACTGTTCGACTATTTGTGAATAATTCATTTATTTTTCCTTGTAAAGAGATCAAATATTTTCTTGCGTATGTAATCGATTATTATTCCCACTGTGAACACGATGAGGACCGATGCCAGCATGTGCAGCAGCTGACCCCAAAATCCGGTAACCTTATCCACTCCCAGGTAGAAGGGCCACTTAAGTCTCAGGATCACATTTTCATGCAGCAGGTACACTCCAAAGGTAAGCGGTGCTATGGTACACACCAGTCTGCTGGCAGCATTATCCTTAAGTTCTACGTGTACAAAGGCGCAAAACAGTGCCACCGATGAAAAAAGCACTCCCAGATAGTTGTAGGCATTGGTCATGTCCATGGAGTATTCAAAATGTCCGTAATTTCGGGCCATATATCCGTAGGCGGCCTTGATTGCAAAGGTAACAAGGACTCCGCCCAGATACCACAAAAAACCCTTCTTCGCGCTGTCAAAGAGCCTGATGCCGTACAGTCTGATATAGGCTGCAATAAGGAAGAGGACCATAAACCAGCCATAGCCGTAGCCGTAATCATCTGTGGGGATTTCATAGGGATTAAGTGATTTGGGAAGCGCAAAATAAACAAGCGCAGCTACTATCACCAGTCCCAGTTCCTTTTGGGATAACCTCTTAACGCCCTGGGCCAGAACGGGAGCGAATATATACATGCCCACATAGGCTGTGGCAAACCAGTAATGCTCATATTCTATGGGCAGGAATATACTGAGCTTATCTGAAAGGCTCAGCCCTGACCAGCTTAAGTCTCCCCCGCAGAGAGTACTGATCCCTATGACCGCAAGGGGAGTCAGTATGGAATAAAAGAGTACCTGACATACCAGGTATACTATCTTGCCCACACGCCAGCTGGATTCAACCAGGAAATACCCGCTTATCAGCACATAAACATTTACCGCAACCATGGCCAGATCTCTTAGCAGGTTAAAGGCATGGTTGGAAAGAGAGCCGTCTGCTGACAGCTTTAAAGCCACTTCACCCTTGGTCAGATAATGAAGCGCTATTACCATCAGCATGGCTATTATGCGCAATAATTCAAAATTAGACTGTCTCTTTGTCTGAGCCATCTTTCTCCTTCTTGGTCTTTGGCTTCTTAAATACTATCAGCTTACTCAAAACATAATTTGTCACTATAACTACAAACTGTCCGATCAGTTTGGCACATACATTTAAGACATCCGTAGTCCAGCCGCATTTATCACACAATGCCCAGATGATCACATCCTCAAGCAAAAGCGTAAATACCCTGGCCAGTACAAAGCTTACGAATTCCCTGCAGAAACCCTTGAAGCTCCCTGCTTTGCTTCTGAACACGAACCATTTATTGGTAAAAAAGGTAAAGATTACGCATATTACCCAGTCAACGTTATTGGCAAACACCTCATTCCACTGAAGTGAGAGCTTATCGCTGGTAAACACCCAGAATAAGACCATGCTTAAGACAAAGGCCACGCCTCCCCAGAACAGGTAGCTTATTCCCTCTCTGTGTTTTTTATACAATTCCCATAATTTTTTCATTTAGCGCTCCCTTGTTATCTTTCCGTTCTCCACTCTGTAGACCATGTCGCATTTTTCTATGGTCTGAAGCCTGTGGGCTATTATTATCAGAGTCTTCCTTCCATGGAGTCTGTTGATTGAATCCATAATGGCAGTCTCAGTGTCTCCATCCAGGGCTGAAGTTGCCTCATCCAGCACCAGTACCTCAGGGTCCTCAAACAGAGCTCTGGCTATACAGATTCGCTGTCTCTGTCCTCCGGATATCCTGATGCCTCTCTCTCCGATTCCGGTATCCAGGCCCTCAGGCAGTTCACGTACATATTCATCCAGCTGAGCTTCCTTAAGTACCTCCCAGACTCTTTCATCGTCTATCGAATCCTCAGGATAACCAAAGGCCACGTTCTTTCTGATGGAGGCATCTATCATGAACATCGACTGGGGTATATAGCCTATATTCTTGAGCCATCCCTCGTAATTGGTCTCCACATCCACGCCATCGGCCTTTATGCAACCCGATTTAAGCTTGAGCAGCCCCAGCAGCACATCCACCATGGTGGTCTTACCCGAACCGGTGGTTCCCACAATACCCACTGCAGACCCCACGGGTATGGTCAGATTTGCATGATCGAATATCAGCTTTTCAGTACCCGGATAAGCGTAGGTAATATCCTCTAAGGTTATTTCCTTTGTTACGGGAAGCTTCTGCACTTCCTTTTTGTATCTGTAGACGTCCTCGTCGTATACCACGTTTTCGTCATGTATCTCCTGCTGCAGATTGTCCGATACATTCCACAAAAAGGGCTCGAAATAAGAAATCGAGGTCGTGTAATTATTGATCCTGTTGGCGCTGGGAAGCAGTCTCATGGCAGCCAGTGCAAATACAGACAACTGGGGGATCAGATCGTCCAGTCCCGCTCCATGAGCCATGATAACTCCCATATAAGCCACCAGACCCGCTATGAAGATGGTCTCAATAAGCAGACGGGGAGTTGAGTTGTATATATTGTATTTCTGAACGGCACCCACATAGCCTGCACCGCATTTGGCATATTCATTGATAAAATACTGTTCCTTATTGGCTACCTTGATCTCCTTGATACCCATGACGGATTCCTCTATCCATTTGAACAGTCCGCTGTAATAATCCTGATTTTCCTGTCCTGCCTTGTACATTATGGGCTTTAAGATCACCTTGATGATGAGCAGCACCACTATGAGCAGGAGCGCAATACTGGTAACCATGGCAAAATCCACAGCCAGAAGCACTATCACCAGACAGGCAAATACCACCAGTTCGCTGGTAAACTGCAGAATAGTCAGAATGAGGGCATACATATTGTTCACATCAGAGGTTATGTTCCTCTGGATGACCGAGGTGTCCGCATTAAGATAGAATTCATAGGGACGCAGCATATAATTGATCATCATGCGCCTTGAGGTTGCAAACTGGTTTGTGTATACAAATTTAAGCTGGACAACATTCTGCACAAACAAAAATAAGTTTTTAAGCACGAAGGCCAGCACCAGCATGACCAGCATGAAAATGGTGAACTGCATGGTTGAGGTCATATGGAGTCCGTTGTAGACTGCGGCAAGATACTTGTTGGTCTGTACAGCCTCAGGATCAAGTATGACCTTCATAACGGGTATTACCACGGAAATGCTTAAAGATTCCAGGATACCGCCAATAAGCATAAGAAATACTATGAGTATCATCTTACGCTTCTGCTTTGCATCCAGTAATATATTGAGTTTCTTAAGTATAGCTATCATATTTTTATCCTAACAGTGCTTTTGCCAGCCTTGCGGCTCCCCTGCCATCCACAAGCGCAAGTCCCTTTAAAGCCGAAGTCTTTCTGTATTCTTCATCACCGGCCATTTTGATTGCCTCACCGGCTATATTCAAAATAACCTGGGGCTTTTTTGCATCCACGTTGCTCATAAATTTGCCTGCGTAGCTGTTAAAGCCCTGTTTTTTTATAAAATGGACCAGCCCCAGCTGATTTGCAGCGTAGGCAAAACATACAAAGGGAAGTCCTACCGCACACATTTCATACATGGTACTGCCCCCTGCGGTTATACCCATCTGGCAACTGCTCATAAGCTCGGCCATATTGTCCACATTCTTATACAGGATTATGTTTTTAAAACGGTCTGCCATGGCACTTAAGGCCTCATAGTTGGGAGTATAGGCCCCGCAG
>R03__coassemble_1446_pt1 | contig 11096 bp, 8 predicted proteins | sample R03__metabat2_low_PE_031 | metagenome-assembled genome bin R03
GAATTGCTATGGAAGAGAATTTGGAATTCACAGCTCTTATCAGAGAACTTCTGGAAAATAAGCAATACACCACCCTAAGGCAGACTCTTTCCGAAATGAATGAGGCTGATATTGCAGCCACCTTCGAGGATCTGGAGGAGGAACAGCAGTTAAAGATGTTCCGTATATTGCCCAAGGACATGGCGGCAGATGTATTTTCCTATCTTGAGGTGGAGGATCAGCAGTATATCATTACCTCCCTGTCAGATAAGGATGCGGCCCGCATCATCGATAACCTGATGGCCGATGATGCCACGGACCTGCTTGAGGAGATGCCGGCCAACGTGGTCAAAAAGCTGCTGGCCCTGGCCAGTCCCGAGACCAGAAGAGATATCAATCATTTGCTGCGTTATCCGGAGGATAGTGCAGGCTCCATCATGACGGTGGAGTATGTAGATCTCAAAGAAAATCTCACAGTAGAACAGGCTATCAACAGAATAAGAAAAGTAGGAATAGACAGCGAGACCATTAATATCTGCTACGTACTTGATGTACGCCGCAAACTGGTGGGAACTGTCGCTTTGCGTTACCTGCTCCTTACTGACCCCGATGAACTTATTGGGGATATAATGCATGAAAATGTTATTTCCATCAATACCCTGATGGACCAGGAGGAGGTCGCCAGAACCTTCCAAAAATACGACTTCACGGCCATGCCCGTTGTGGATAATGAATCAAGGCTGGTGGGTATCATCACAGTCGATGATGTTGTGGACATCATGGAAAAGGAGGCCACAGAGGATATCGAGAAGATGGCCGCTATCGTGCCTACAGACAAGCCCTATATGCGTACCACGGTCTTAGAGACCTACAAGAAGCGTATTCCCTGGCTGCTGCTGTTGATGATATCAGCTACCTTTACAGGCAAGATAATATCTTCCTTTGAGGATGCCCTAAGCGTATATGTGATACTGACGGCTTTTATACCCATGCTTATGGACACAGGCGGAAATGCCGGCGGACAGGCCTCTGTTACCATCATACGTGGCCTTTCACTGGATGAAATAGAATTTAAGGATATGTTCAGGGTTATATTTAAGGAGGTCAGGGTGGCTTTCTTATGTGGTGTGACACTGGCAGTATGCAACTTTGCCAAGCTTATGCTCTTTGACAGGGTGGGAGTAGCGGTGGCCCTGGTGGTATGCCTTACCCTGCTGGCAGTCGTGCTGATCGCCAAGGTCGTGGGCTGTACGCTGCCCATGTTTGCCAAGAGACTGGGCTTTGACCCTGCGGTTATGGCTTCACCCTTTATCACTACCATAGTTGATGCCATATCCCTGCTTATTTATTTCCAGATAGCGACCCATTTACTGGGACTCTAGTATAGAAACAAATGTGCAAAAAGCACAAAAACAGACGAAAATCTTTGTGCATTCCGTGATGACTTATATTGCAAGCGGCTTTAAGCAATGATAAAATGATAAAGTTTGCGAAGTTTGTCATAGAGGGCTTAAGTCCCTGTTAGGAGAAGTTATGTTACAGACAAGAGATGATATAAGAAATGTTGCGATCATTGCCCATGTAGACCACGGTAAGACCACACTGGTGGATGAGCTGCTCAAGCAGAGCGGTACCTTCAGCGAGCATCAGGAAGTGGCAGAGCGTGTTATGGATTCCAATGATATAGAGAGGGAAAGAGGTATTACCATCCTTTCCAAGAATACTGCCATTACCTATAAGGATACCAAGATAAATATCATTGACACCCCCGGACATGCGGACTTCGGCGGCGAGGTAGAGCGTGTGCTCAAGATGGTCAATGGCGTTATCCTGGTGGTAGATGCCTTCGAAGGCGTTATGCCCCAGACCAAGTTCGTACTTAAGAAGGCGCTGGAGCTTAAGCTTCCTGTCATTGCCTGCGTAAACAAGATAGACAGACCTGAGGCAAGGCCCACTGAGGTTGTGGATGAAGTTCTGGAACTGTTTATGGATCTGGATGCTTCCGATGAGCAGCTTGACTGCCCATTCATCTTTGCATCTGCCAAGGCAGGTTATGCCAGCACGGATCCTGAGGTAACAGGCAAGGACATGGTACCTTTATTTGATGCCATATTGGATTATATTCCGGCTCCCACAGGTGATCCCGATGCCGGTACACAGGTGCTCATAAGTACCATTGACTATAATGAATATGTGGGACGTATAGGAGTCGGCAAGGTGGACAACGGTTCCATTAAAGTCAATCAGGAGGTTGTCATCGTCAACCATCATGAACCTGACAAAGCGATCAAGGTCAAGGTCAGCAAGCTTTATGAATTTGCCGGACTCAACAAGATAGAGGTAAACGAGGCCAGGATAGGTTCCATAGTAGCCATTTCAGGTATTGCGGACATACACATAGGAGATACCTTATGTTCTCCTGATGCTATCTGCCCCATTCCTTTCCAGAAGATATCAGAGCCTACCATTTCCATGAATTTCTGCGTAAATGATTCCCCTCTGGCAGGCTTAGAGGGCAAGTATGTTACCTCAAGGCATTTGAGAGACAGACTTTTCAGGGAGCTTAATACAGATGTTTCCCTGAGAGTGGAAGAGACAGAGAACACAGATGAATTCAAGGTATCCGGACGTGGAGAACTGCACCTTTCCGTACTGATAGAAAATATGCGCCGTGAGGGCTATGAATTTGCGGTTTCCAAGGCTGAGGTGCTCTACAAATACAATGAGCGCAACCAGAAGCAGGAGCCCATGGAGATCGCCTATGTGGATGTTCCCGAGGAATTCTCCGGCAGTGTTATCCAGAAGCTGAGCAGCAGAAAGGGTGAACTTTTGGGCATGACCTCCATCAGCGGCGGTTATACCAGACTTGAATTTAACATCCCTTCCAGGGGACTTATCGGTTACAGAGGGGAATTTATGACGGATACCAAGGGTAACGGTATCTTAAATACCATATTTGACGGTTATGGCCCCTACAAGGGAGACATGATGTACCGTAAGCAGGGTTCGCTCATTGCTTTTGAAGCAGGAGAGGCTATTACCTACGGACTTTTCAATGCTCAGGAAAGAGGTACTCTGTTCATCGAGCCCGGTGAAAAGGTATATGCCGGAATGGTAGTCGGACAGACAGGCAAGGCTGAGGATATTGAGATAAATGTCTGCAAGAAAAAGCAGCTTACCAATACCCGTTCTTCCAGCGCAGATGAGGCCTTAAGACTATCACCCAAAAAGGAGATGAGTTTAGAGCAGGCTTTGGAATTCATAGATACAGATGAGCTTCTGGAGGTAACTCCCAAGAGCTTAAGGATCCGTAAGAAGATACTGGATCCCACATTACGTAAGAGAGATATGATCAGCCGTAAGCAGGCAGCTGCGGCCAATAATCAGTAAAATGAGCGGAATCGTAGATTTTTTAAATGAATACAAGGATGTGTCCTTTGAGGAAATGCCCTTTACAGAGGTGGACGGACTTATACTAAGTCAGTTTTCCTATTTCAGATGGGACAAGACGGTTCCCGGACTGCTTGATGCGGCAGAGGGAGTGACCCTTGCCGATATGTGCAGTAATCTGGATCGGGACTATGTCTATCTGCATGAGTATTATCCCCAGGATAATGAAGCCATGCTTGAGGCTATGCTGTCGGGGATCAGATACAGGAACATGGTATGCAATTACTATTCCGAGGATACCAGCGAGGAAAAGGCAATGCAGTTTGCGGCCATGACCTGCATACCCGAGGGAGGTATACCCGTAATAGTCTTCAGAGGCACGGATTCCACGCTTGTGGGCTGGAAGGAAAACTTCAATATGGCCTTCAGCCGCCCTGTGGCAGGACAGAGAAGGGCCGCCATATACTTAAATCAGGTGGCGCTGCGTCTTAACGGAGAGATCATAGTGTGCGGGCACAGCAAGGGCGGTAACCTGGCTACTTTTGCGGCCATGAATGCTGCGGCCGATGTCAAGGAACGCAGCAAGGCAGTGGGCAGCTATGATGGTCCGGGCTTCAGACCTGAAATACTGGAAGAGTATAATTATAAAGAGATAGAATACAGAGTATATAAGCTCATACCCGATGCTTCAGTGGTGGGAGTTATGCTTGATGGAGATGCAAAGCTCATAACCATCGAGAGCGAGGCCCTGACAGGCCCCTTCCAGCATAATCCCTTTACCTGGAGGGTATCAGGCAACAAATTTATCAGAAGCCAGGGAGTGAAGGCAAGCTCCATCATGATGCATGAATCCTTAAATGAGTGGGTTATGGGCCTTAATGAAGAGCAGCTGGCATTATTCTTTGATACGCTTTTTGAGGTATTAAATGCCTCTGAGGCGGATACCATACCCGATCTTGCCGCCAACTGGAGGACCAATCTTCCTGCAATATTAAATGCAGTGGCCAACGTGGACAAGGATACCCGCAAGGAAGCCTGGGAGGTAGTCAGGGCCTTTATAGAGGCTCTGGGTGAGAGCGAGCGCAGTCTCAGGAACAAAAACAAGATATAAAAATGGATAAACCTCTTTTAAGCTACAATACAATACAGAAGGAAAGCAGTGGGCAGATAGTGGAAAAAAGGTCCCGGTTTATCTGTAATCTTTACCCTGTGGCAAATGAAGAGGAAGCAATGGAGCATGTGGCGGCCCTTAAAAAGGAGCATTATCAGGCCAGCCATGTGTGTTTTGCCTATATACTGGGAAATGCAGGGGAAATCTTCAAGTACAGTGATGACGGAGAGCCCTCCGGTACAGCCGGAAGACCCATGTATGACATATTAAAGGGCAGAGGACTTACCTACACCCTGGCCTGTGTGACCAGGTATTTTGGCGGAGTGCTGCTGGGTACGGGAGGCTTGGTCAGGGCATATGGTGATTCCCTGGAGGAGGGCCTTAAGAATGCCGAGGTCATTACCATGGCACTGAGAAAGAGCATTGCCTTTGAGGTGGATTATGCCCTTGAAGGAAAGATCAAATATGCTTTGCCCATGTATGAGGGGACGATTGTAAGGGAAGACTACAGCAATGTGGTAAAAATGCAGGTGGCTTTCAGTCCCGAAAAAGAAGAAGCTATAAGGAATTATCTTAAGGATATTACAGGCGGCAGCCTGCAGACCGAAGAAATGGGAATGTCCTATGTAAAAGCATAAGGACAGCAAATGAATTTGCTGACATAGTGGGGATATCGATGAAAAAAAAGAACAGTTATATTGAGGCTATGCGATTTATATTTATAATGGTGCTTCTGCTGCATCATACAGGCAGTTACGGGCTCAGTGAGTACATAAGTAACTGTCCGGGCGGATATATAGTTGTTGAATTTTTCTATATCCTTATGGGTGCCTTTACCATGGCCCACATTGAAAAAAACAGGGATAAAATGACTCAGCCCATGGGCTACGGTATACAGTATACCATAGGCAAGCTGAAGAGACTTTTTCCCTATGCAACGGTGGGAACGCTTGGCTGTTATATCTGGTACATAGTGCGCAATCATTCCGGATTTGATGGACTTAAGAGCTATTTCTGGTTCTTTACCAATATGCTGTATGAAACCTTCTTTTTAAGTTTCAGCGGCGCCTTCGTGGGACAGACTTCTGATTTCAAGAATGCTCCCATGTGGTTCTTAAGTGCAATGTTTATGACACTGCCAATCATTATTTTCCTAGCGGTAAAGGCAGAGGATTTCTTTAAGCATTATTTTGTATGGTTTGCCCCCTTACTTATTTACGGCTGGATGATCCGCAGCTGGGGAGATTTTGCTCTATGGTCAGATTACAAGGGCTTTCTGTACGGCGGCGTGGTAAGAGCCTTTGCAGATATAACCATGGGCTGCGGCGCCTATTTGGTGGGAGAGCAGATTAAGAAAATCGGCAAATACAGGGCACTGTGGACTCTGCTTGAACTGGCAGTTCTGTGCATGGTTGTATATGCCTGCACGCTCTGGCCGAATAATTATCATCTGGTCACCATCATCATATGTATGGCTCTGGGAATCGGAATATCCATGAGCGGTATTTCCTATACTGCAGTTGATAATAAGCTGCTTGACTATTTGGGCGGGCTGGCTATGCCCATATACTGTCTGCACTGGTGCGTGATGACTATTGTGGCGGATCTTATGGTTGAGCGCAGTGTGGATGAGAAGATAGGAGTATATGTCTTTACGACCATATTGCTGGCAGTCCTCATGCAGGCTCTCGTAAAGGCAATAGGAAAAAATAAGAAAATGAGTAACACTTAGGTTGACACTGTTAATAGTGAGTGTTAGAGTAATATTCAGTGATAGAGGTTGCGCAAGTTATGAGTAGCAGGGCTGATGCGGCAGACGCAGGAGAGGCTTTGTGAAAGGGGCGAGCGCCGAAAGGAATACGATTGCAAGTATTGCCTTGGGCATGGAATTAAGAGTTCCATGACTGTCATCTTAACTAAGATGGGGAGCTATCAGCGATTTTGAGTATACAAAACCGACCCCATTTTTGGCGTCGGTTTTTTCGTCGCCTTATCAAGCCAAAGGAGGAAAAAATAATGGCTATTTTCACAGGAGCAGGTGTAGCTATCATTACACCCATGAAGGACAACCTTGAGGTTGATTACGAAGCTTTCGGCAACATTATTGAGGAACAGATTGCAGGAGGTACAGATGCTATTGTGGTGTGCGGAACCACAGGTGAGGCTTCCACACTTTCACACGAGGAGCATATCAATACCATCAAATACTGCGTGGATAAGGTGGCAGGACGTATCCCCGTTATAGCAGGAACGGGTTCCAACTCCACGGATACGGCCATTTATCTTTCGAGAGAGGCCGAAAAGGCAGGAGTTGACGGACTTTTACTGGTAACTCCCTACTATAACAAGGCGACTCAGAAGGGCCTGTATGAGCACTTTAAGCTGATCGCCGATTCGGTAAAGGTACCTATCATTCTCTATCACATTCCCGGAAGGACCGGCGTGACCATGAGTGCGGATACTATTGTCAGCCTGGTTAATGATGTGCCTAATATAGTAGGTGTAAAGGAAGCCAGCGGCAATATTTCCGGTGTGGCCAAGATCATGGCCAAGGCAGGCGGCAATATTGACCTTTATTCAGGCAATGATGATCAGATAGTACCTATCTTAAGCCTGGGCGGAAAGGGGGTTATTTCCGTACTTTCCAATGTGGCCCCCAGACAGACTCATGAGATCTGCCAGAAGTATTTTGACGGAGATGTGGCAGGCAGTGCAAAGATGCAGCTGGAAGCTATTGAACTCATAGATGCACTTTTCTGCGAGGTCAATCCCATACCCGTTAAGATGGCAATGAACCTTATGGGCAAATGCACCAAGGCCATCAGAAGACCCCTTACACAGATGGAATATGCCAATGTGGAAAGACTGCGCAAGGCCATGACAGACTACGGCATTCTGGGCAAGGGCAATGATTCCATTGATTCCATCAATTCAAGACTTGAAAGAGAAGCTAAGGAAGGCAGCATCAGATAACAGGAGCAGGACATGGTAAAGGTAATAATGCACGGCTGTAACGGCCGAATGGGACAGATGATCACAGGCATTGTGGAGCAGGATCCCGATATAGAGATAGTAGCAGGTGTGGATGTATCAGATCATATTAAGAATGCTTACCCGGTATTTGCAAGTATTAAGGAATGTGATGTGGCTGCAGATGCCATCATCGATTTTGCCAATGCTAAGGCAGTGGATGACCTGCTTGAGTATTCGGTGGAAAAGCAGGTGCCCGTTGTCTTATGTACTACGGGACTGAGTGAGGAGCAGCTTGGTAAGATGCAGGAGGCCTCAAAGAAGGTGGCTGTGCTTAAGTCAGCCAATATGAGCCTTGGAATCAATACCCTGCTTAAGCTTGTCAAGGAGGCTACTGCTGTATTTGCGGCTGCCGGCTTTGACATTGAGATCGTGGAAAAGCACCACAACCAGAAGCTGGATGCACCCAGTGGAACAGCGCTGGCACTGGCTGACAGCATCAATGAAGAACTGGATAATGAATACGAATATGTATATGACAGGAGCGCACGCAGACAGAAGCGACCTCAGAAGGAGATCGGTATCAGCGCCGTCAGAGGAGGCTCCATTGTGGGAGACCATGATGTGATCTTTGCGGGAATGGATGAGGTCATCACCTTCTCACACACAGCATACTCAAGGGCAGTATTTGCCAAGGGCGCCATTGCCGCAGCAAAGTTCCTCTCCGGGCAGCCTGCGGGAATGTATAATATGGCAGATGTGATCGACGCAAGCATGTAGCAGGACAAGATGGAAAATAAAGAGATTACATATTTAAAAAGTTTATCAAAGCAGTTTCCAAATGTGGCAGCGGCCTCTACGGAGATAATCAACCTGCAGGCCATTCTCAACCTGCCCAAGGGTACAGAGCATTTCCTGACTGATGTGCATGGGGCCTGGGAGCAGTTTAACCATGTGATGAAGAACGGCTCGGGTTCCGTAAGGCGCAAGATCGACGAGGAATTCGGCAATACCATCAGTGAGAGGGACAAAAAGGCTCTGGCCACGCTCATTTATTATCCGAAAGAGAAGATGGCACTGATCGAGGAGGAAGAGGAATATCTGGAGGACTGGTACAAGATCACCCTTCACAGGCTTGTGCAGATGCTCAAGAGAGTGTCATCCAAGTATACCCGTTCCAAGGTGCGCAAGGCCCTGCCAAAGGATTTTGCTTATGTTATTGAGGAGCTCATTACCGAGAAGGAGGAGCTGGAGGACAAGGAAGCCTACTATAATGAGATCATCCATACCATTATCCGTATCGGTTCAGCACAGGATTTTATATATGAGCTCTGTCAGCTGATCAAGAGGATGGTAGTGGATCATCTGCATCTGGTGGGTGATATCTATGACAGAGGCAAAGGTCCCCATCTTATCATGGACAAACTTATGGAGATGCATTCCATAGATATCCAGTGGGGCAACCATGATGTGGTATGGATGGGAGCTGCAGCAGGAAGCCTGGAGTGTATTGCCACGGTCATACGTAATTCGGCCCGTTATGGCAATTTGGACACACTGGAGGAGGGCTACGGCATCAATCTGGTGCCACTGGTTACCTTTGCCATGAAGACCTATGAGAATACCGACTGTTCGGCCTTTTCCATAAAATATGACGTGGATTACAATACCCGTGACCTTGAACTGGATATGAGGATGCACAAGGCCATGGCAATCATACAGTTCAAGCTGGAGGGACAGCTTATAATGCGCCATCCAGAATGGCATATGGAGGACAGGCTGCTACTTGACAAGATAGATTATGAAAACGGCACCATAAACTGCTATGGTGTGGAATATCCCATGAAGGACATGGATTTCCCGACTATCGATCCCCGTGATCCCTATAAGCTCACGGATGACGAGATGCAGGTAATGGAGCGTATCAAGGTGGCCTTCAGACATAATGAAAAGCTGCAGACACATGTAAAATATCTTTACAGCAAGGGTGCCATGTACAAGGTATACAATTCCAATCTTTTGTATCATGGCTGTGTACCCATGGATGAAGAGGGCAATTTCTTAAGCCTTAAGGTGGGAGATAAGGAATACAGCGGCAAGGAACTGTATGATGCCCTGGAAATATATGCCCGTAAGGGATATTATTCGACAGACTCTGAAGAAAGAAACTACGGCAGGGATGTGCTTTATTATATCTGGGCCGGACCTGTGAGTCCTGTGTTCGGTAAGGATAAGATGACCACCTTTGAGCGTTATTTTATCGCAGACAAAGAGACCCACAAGGAAACAAAGAATGCTTATTATGCCCTTTATAATGATGAGGCAACGGTCAATAAGATACTGGATGAGTTCGGGCTGGACAGGGAGAAATCCCACATAGTAAATGGCCATGTGCCGGTGGAAAGAAAGAAGGGGGAGACTCCCATAAAATGCAATGGTAAGCTTCTGGTCATTGACGGTGGCTTCTCCAAGGCTTATCAGGAGAAAACCGGCATAGCCGGGTATACGCTGGTAGCCAATTCCCATGGCATGTACATAGTCAGTCATGAGCCCTTTGAAAGCAAGGATAAGGCCATCAGGCTTGAACAGGATATTTTCTGCGACAGGATTGCCGTGGAGACCGTGCCTGTGAGACTGAGGGTTGCGGATACAGATATAGGTAAGGAGCTTAAGGAAAGCATTGCCCAGCTGGAGCAGCTGTTAAAGGCCTACAAGGAAGGTACTATTCTGGAGAGGTAATATGAGATTCAGACCCTGTATAGATATACATGACGGAGCTGTCAAGCAGATTGTCGGTGGCAGTCTTAGGGATGAACAGGCTCTGGAAAATTACATATCGGATAAGGATGCGGGATACTACGCCGGAATGTATAAAGCAGACGGACTTAAGGGCGGTCACATAATAATACTCAATAAAAAAGGTACCGCGGAATATGAAGCCAGTAAGGAACAGAGTCTGCGGGCTCTATCTGCATATCCGGGCGGAATGCAGATAGGCGGTGGTATGGACGATGAGTGTGCTGCGGCTTTTCTGGATGCAGGAGCCAGTCATGTCATAGTGACAAGCTTTGCATTCAGGGATGGTTCAGTGCAGGAGGATAATCTCAAAAAGCTTGTAAAAGCCGTGGGCAGGGAGCATATTGTGCTTGACCTGAGCTGCAGGAGGGTAGATATGGATTACTATATCGCCACAGACCGCTGGCAGAAGCTGACTAAAGTAAAGGTGGATGAGAAGGCTCTTGAGTATTTTGCGGGCTTTTGTGATGAATTTCTCATACATGCCGTGGACGTGGAAGGCAAACAGGGAGGTATTGAGGAGGATATTGTAAGGCTGATGGGAAATGCAAGCCCCATTGCCGCAACCTATGCCGGAGGCGTGAGAAATCTGGCGGATCTGGACAGCATACGACGGCTGGGAGAGAACAGGGTGGATGTCACCATCGGTTCGGCTCTGGATATCTTCGGTGGACCCCTCAGCTACAGGAAAGTAGTGGAATATACAAAATAGAGTAAACAAAAAGGATCGGTTTTAACACCGATCCTTTTGTTAATACATTAAACTATTGCTGATTAGAAAATACTTATTTAAGCCAAAATCAATATCTTAAAAACAGGCACTTCGTATTAATGATTAATGAAGTAATAA
>R03__coassemble_1452_pt1 | contig 11057 bp, 12 predicted proteins | sample R03__metabat2_low_PE_031 | metagenome-assembled genome bin R03
ATGTAATTAGAGATCGTTACTACCTTTATTCCCATATATCCTCGATTTAATACTGTTATATATACCCGCAGTAAGTGAACTGTTTGCCAGAGCCGTTCTTATGGGACCTCCGCTTAAAAGTATCCGCCTGCGGTAGCGCCCGGCCCGCTCACCCATATAATGCTCTGTGATCTCCCTATGCTGGAGGGCTGATTTTTTGCGGTTTGGCCCGGTCTCGGAATACCCCCCGCCCTCATAATCGCATACTATGATGTCTGTGTGCTTTGCAACAGCCTTTTCTTCATAAATGCAGTAGAGGAAATGTTCATAGTCCGCCCTTACACTGTACTTGGTCAGATAGCCTCTTTTTTCAAAAAGCCGGCTGTCATAGAAGCATACCTGATGACAGGGAACATTTCTAAACAGTGCATACTCGTCAAGCTTAGGATTGGAGGTCACCTTGCTCTTCTGGAGCAGATTATACTGATCCCCGTAGATTATATGCGGATATTCATGATATACAAGCTCCTTTGCCAGGCTGCTCAGTACATACTCATCATGATAGCAGTCCCCGCAGTTGAGAAATTGCACATAACTGCCATTAATGTGGCTGAGTGCCTGATTCATGGCATCATATATGCCCATATCCTTCTCTACAAAGATATGCACATTATCCCTGTCTTTAAGGATACCGCTTTCATATAAGGCCTCCACGGACCCATCCTTTGATCCGCCGTCCTTGATTATTACTTCATAGTCCCGGTAGTCCTGGGCCAGAATACTATTCAGTGTTGCCGTCAGTTTGGCTCCCGCCTCTAACGCCACGACTACTATAGATAAGGTTTTCTTCTTCATTTACCCACCTGTGATCCGTCATTACCCAGCTGTTATAGGGCAGTACGGCTATTCCTTCTTTATCTGCGGTCTTAAGAAAGGATCCGAAATACAAAAGTCCCATTATGCATACGGCCCAAAGTATCCTGCGCGCCTTTAGCTGATCCGTTTTGCGAGACTCCATTACCACATTGGCCACCAGGAGTATCTGTGCCGTAATGAGGTAATAGCCAAAGCGGCTTATGAGCGGCAGATAAGAACAGGCTATATACATCAATATGGCCATAAGGTTCATATTGAAATACAGGGTATTGTCCCTGCGGGTGGCTATTGTCTGTTTATAAAAAGGCACGCACAGCAACATAACAAGCACACATCTTAATATGGCAGGCAGATTTTCCCTGAGTCCCACTCCCTGGGTCAGATAGATCGTATCCTGATATGTGGGATAGATCTTAAGCGCCAGCTCCATCACCGTATCCTTAAGCAGATACAGGCCCAGACTCATAAGGGTCAGGGCACCCATTACCCACTTATTCCAGGGCCGGTTTGCTATAAGATAAAGTGGTATGACTACCAGCACGGATTTATGAAAAAGTGCCGCAAACAAGATGATCAGTACGAATCTGATATATTCCTTCCTGACCACATATTTAAGGGAATACAGGGTCAGAGCCAGTGCGAAATAATATCTCACCGTATTAAAGGATCTGAAAAATATCCCCAGGGCCATAAAAAGGAAAAAGCTGATGGCAAAGCTGTCACTGCCCTCATATATTCCCTTGAGAAATATAAAAGTGGTAACAAAGGCGAAGAGTCCGAAGATAAGCAGATACTGTTCACCTCCGGCCATGGCATACAATAACTTTACTATCAGGTCATAGCCAGGCTCGGTAATGGTATATCCACCCACGTACAGTTCATGGGCATTCTGTATGTAGGTATTGTAATCATTGCCCACGCCTACCCTCAGCGCACCTAAGAGAGCCAGGATGACAAATATCCCCGTCAGAGATATTTTGCTGATCAGCTGTCCCTTTGACATAACATATGGACTTGTAGTCTCCTGCCTTCTGACTAACAGTGCAAGACCTGCCGTAAGCAGGGTTATCAGTATATAAATTATCAACTCAATAATCCCTTATGCCTTTTTTCATAAGCCTGTAGGCCTGCTTCCAGTCCTGCACCTTGTCATTGTCCGTAAAAAACATCTTCTGCTTAAGCAGCACAAATCTTAGAGCCATGAGCCCTGCAAGCCGGCCGTAAAGCGGCTTATACAGCACTCCTCTGTCATAAAAAAACTTTTCGTTGTAGCCCGTAAACCAGGTGCTGGGTCTGGGCTCCTCTCTTCCGAGAGTTACGGGCAGGGCGACTATCTTAAAGCCCTTGCGTATAAGTTCCCTGATAAACAGGCTGTCCTCACCGTTACTGTAGGGTGCGCCGCCCCCAAACAGCAGGCTGAAGGTCACTCCCGCCTTATGAAGCCGCTCTCTTCTGACGGCAAAGCTGTAGGTAGGATATCTGCCGCAGTTAAGTCTGCCCACCCGGGTCTCTTTTTCAGTGTGATAGGTCCTTCTGTCTTCACATACCTCGAAGTTAAACAGCAGCATGTCGGCCTCGGGTCTTTTTTCAAATTCCCTTATCACCACATCCGCGTAGCCGTCTTCATAACGTATATCCTCATCGGAAAAAAGTATTATATCCGCCTTTGCCCTGAGCAGGGCATTGTTCCTGGACAGACCCACACCCCTCTCTGCAAAGCTGTAGCAGCAGATCCTGTGGCCCTTATACTCATATTCATTGTAGGCGTTTTCATGGCACTGGTTGATCACTATGGCATCACTGTCCAGATTCATGATTTCCGCCAGCTCATCTGTATTCTTTTGTACGCAGGAAACAAGGGTTTCTAAGGTCATCTGTAGTATCTCTTTAAAAATTTATCATCACACCGGGTAATGATCACACCAATGATTTCACATTCCTGGGTCTTAAGAAAATCTATTCTTCTTACAAGCTGGGTGGCTTTTATACCTCCCATGGGTATCTCAAGTATGCACCTGCTTCCCACCGCAGCCAGATTGGAGGCAGCAGACATACGCTCTGCCTTTCCCTCCGGATCAAGCTTCTTTAAATTGGCCTCAAGTTCAGCACCAAACAGGTCACCGCTGTAGCCTATAAAGGTCACGCCGGGCAGATACCCGGCAACATCAGCCTGGGTATAGATCCTGTCATCAAAGGCACACCAAAGGGCCAGAGCTATGGCCGAAAGCACCAGTCCTATAACCGCCCCCAGGATTGCCGCATTGGGCAGCTTGGTATTTTCATTGATAGTAGTAACCTCACCCTCAGACCAGACTTCTATGGAAAGTATCTCAGGTATATAGCCCGCAAAATCAACCAGGGCCTGCTCGTAGGCCTGGCTGATGGCCTTGGCATAGCCAGGTTCCGTGCCTGTGGCAAGTACGGTCAGCAGGCGGTAATCCCCCAGCATCTGTGTGCTCACGTAGGACATCAGACAATCCCTGTCTATCTCTTCGGGAAGGCTCTCCAGAGCCGGCTCCACAATATGATCATCCTTAATGAATTCACTCCAGGTATAGGCATTGTAATAGTCCATACCATTGGGATATTCCTGCTCATTGAAGGTGATATAGTAGTCAGTGGCAACCTGATATTTCGTCTCTCCGTTTGCTATTTTGCACCAGGCCAGATAGATCACCGCTCCCATCAGTGCCCCAACAAGAGTAAATAATGCCACGAACCATAATTTTGACAGAAGCTTAAGCTTCCATTTCTGCAGGTCCGCATCGGTCCCCAAAAAGTCCGAAAATTCCTTTTTATCTATTGGTGTCATCCAAAGACTCCTTCTTCATGGCCGTGATCTGAGTGGCACTGACACCCTCAGTACTATCAGGTGTAAATAATATCTTTATTGTCAGTATCATGAGCTTTATATCCAGCCAGATACTGTAATTTTCCACATAGGTCAGATCCAGCTTCAGCTTATCATAGGGTGTGGTATTGTACTTTCCGTATACCTGGGCATAGCCTGCCAGTCCGGCCTTGACCTTCATACGAAAGGCAAATTCGGGCATTTCCTCAAGATACTGTTTTATGATCTCAGGTCTTTCAGGTCTGGGGCCGATAAAGGACATATCCCCTGCCAGTATATTAAACAGCTGGGGCAGCTCATCTATGCGGACGGCACGTATGAATTTGCCAAAGGGCGTGATACGTGAATCATTTTTCTGGGCAAGCCTTGCCACCCCGTCCTTCTCCGCATCCACTCTCATGGAACGGAATTTCATGATCTTAAATTCCCTGCCGTCTATGGTGCATCTGACCTGACGGTACAGCACAGGGCCGCCATCCTGGCACTTTATGATGATGGCAGTGATCAGCATGAAGGGAGATGTGAGCACAATGAGTATCAGTGCGCAGATAATATCTATAAGACGCTTGAAAAATCTCTGTTCAACCTTGAGGGAATACTCCCTGGTAAGCAGCACCGGCGTATCAAACAGATGCAGCTGATCCGAGCCCTTGATGATAACATCGCTTATCTTGGGCATCATGTACATACGTATATTTCTGCTGTAGCAGAACTTAAGCAGGTTGTTTCTAAGGGCGGTAGGAATATCCCATATGACGACTGCGTCATATTTATTCTTTACCGCTTCTTCTTTTACTGCTTCCAGACCCTTTTCTATATCAATGCAGTCCTCGATGATATATTTCTTCTTTCGTCCGTTGAACTTGGAGCATATATCCTCAATGGGGCGTTCTCCATGTATGAGCAACAGCCTTCTGGGAGGGAAGAATTTGCTGTAGATAAGATCACACAAAGCTATCCACAGGCCCGCAAACACTATCTGGGCCAGCGCCATCCACACCATGGGACTGCTCTTTACAAGTCTGTTCTCCATAAGAGATATCTGAAAATAGGTGATGACCGCATCACATATGACGGCAAATATCTGTGCAAAAAACACATCTCCGAACTTAAGATAGCCCACCTTAAGGCCTCCGAAGCTGCTGGCAAAAAAGAACAGCAGTACCCCGTATATAGTTACCATAAGGAAATGTCCCCAAAAGGTAAATTTTACGTTCCAGACCATATTCCTGTGATACAGCTTGGTCCACACATAAGCATAGGCTGCCACCATGACCAGCAGTCCGATTATGGATAAAAGCAGTATTACAGTTCTTTTAAGTGACTCATTACGTTTCATAATTTTAAAATCAGATCCTTCTTAATGTAGCCCGAACGGCCCAGCCCACAAAACAGCAGGCGCTCTTTGGTAGGGAAAGTTTTTCCACCCTGCGATAAAGATTCCATATACGTGCAATGGCCTTTCCTTTATTCGAGGAAAGACTGACTGCGGGTCGTCTGTAGGTCACCAGCACCTCATCCAGACCGTAGGCCGTATATCCCTGCCTGAGTATATTCCACCAGCAGGCCGTATCCTCGCTGGCCACCAGTGGCATCTTTATCAGTTCTTTGTTTATTATTTCCGTGTCAAACAATACAGTGCTTGTAAATATAATAGTCCTGGAAAGGGCATGCCTGTAATCCAGGGTCTTGGGAACCCTTACGAATTTGCCTGTGCCGTTTGCCAGCTCATCACCGAATTCATAGGCCGTAAATACAAAGCCGGCAGACTGCTCCTTCATGTATTCCAGTTCTCTTTCCAGTTTGTTTCTGGTCCACACATCATCAGCATCCAGATAGGCTATATATCTACCCCGGGCCTGCTCCACTCCCTAATTTCTGGACCCTGCGGCCCCTCCGGGATTATCCTCCAGGAAAAATATCCTTATGCGTCTGTCCAGGGTATTTTCCTTTATATCCCAAAGTATCTGTCTGGTATCATCCTTTGAACCATCCTCCACCAGAATCAGCTCCCAGTCCTCAAAGGTCTGGGCCTGCACCATATTTACGGTAGCCTGTATGAAATTTTCCGCATTATATACGGGTACGATTATGCTTACTGCAGGCATATCACAATTCTTCCTTTACCAGATAAAGAGGACGCTTTTTGACCTCAAGATAGGTTTTGGACAGATACTGTCCGATGATCCCCAGGCACAGAAGCTGGACTCCGCTTATAAGGGATATTATACATACCAGGGAAGGCCATCCGCTGGTGGGATCTCCGAATACGGCTGTTCTGATTATGATGACTATGATAAGCACAAAGGCCAGGAAGCAGAACAGCACACCTGTATAGGAAGCCAGGGAAAGGGGTGCTGTGGAAAAGGCCACTATACCCTCCAAGGCATATTTGAACAAGCCCCAGAAATTCCACTTTGTTTCTCCATGGGCACGTTCGATGTTTTCATATTCCACCCATTTAGTCTCATAGCCTACCCAGCCGAAGATGCCCTTGCTGAAACGGTTGTATTCTCCCATTGAAAGTATGGCATCCACCACCTGCCTGGTCATCAGGCGATAGTCTCTTGCCCCGTCCACTATCTCCGTTTTGCAGATCCTGTTCATAAGCCTGTAAAACATTCTGGCAAAATATGACCTGATAGGCGGCTCACCCTTCCTGGTGACCCTTCTGGTGGCTACCGAATCATAGCCCTGATCTATATAAGAAAACATTTCAGGCAAAAGAGCCGGCGGATCCAGCAGATCCGCATCCATAATCACCACATAGTCTCCGGCCGCCCGTTCAAAGCCTGCATAAATAGCCGCCTCTTTTCCGAAATTTCTGGAAAAGGAAATGAGTTTTACCCTTTCATCCCCTTCATGAAGCTTCTTAACCTCGGCCACCGTGTTATCCTTGGACCCGTCATTAACATATATGATCTCCACGTCCATATTGCGCCCTGCAAAGAAGTCTGCATTTTTCATAAGCTCTTCATAAAAGAAATGCACATTTTCTTCCTCGTTGTAGCAGGGTACTATCACACTGAGCAATGACATAATTTTCTCCTATTCTATCTCGTATACCAGGTAGCCCTCGGTCTGTTTGGCTATTGTGTAGGGTCCGAGATATGCTGTCTGTCCCTCAAACCTCTTCATTACGATTATATCACAGCCGCATTCGTAGGCTGAGGAGGCTATATAATTTGCCTTGACTTCCGGCTCACTCATAGCCTCATAAAGTTCCCTTTCCGCCTCGGTATAGCCATCCTGTATTCCCAGATCCATACCGTAGGTCCACATATCCCTGCCATACAGCAGGGGAACTGACGTATTTTCAGTGATAACGGGTATGATCTCTTCATCCGCCAGCACCAGTGTGGCCTGCCTTTCCTCCAGATATTCCACGATATCAGCCTCTTCCCCGCTGACAACATTGGTCTGAGCCAGTGTATTTTTCTGGTAAAAGCCGCAGAGGTTTCCGCAGATACTTATAAAAAACACTATGACCAGAAGCAGGATATGTCTCCTCTTTGTATCCGTAATGGAATCCAGAAGTTCCGCCACCGTAAAAGGAATGTATAAAAATATGGGGATTAGGCAGGTAAAGGGTTCATATATGGCCAAAGCCCCAAAGGCCTTGGACAAAAGCCATACCGTAAAGGGATTCATTACCACCACAAGCATCAGGGCAATCCCGTACAGGATGAACCATTTATGCTTATCCTTGTTCAGATAGTACATAAGTATTATGCACAGCAGGTAGAGCATAAAATAGCTTCCCGCCTGCTTGCTGGACTGAAAATAATCAAGCATTGTCCGTAGGGTATCAGCCATCTGCCTTTTCCTCCTTTGTAAATCTCCATGTACAGCACACGGCAATGGAGGCCAAAGACAGCACCAGCATAAGCAGGCCTGTTGCCACGCTTGTCATAAAAATACTGGCTGCAAGACACATAAGGATATGCAGGATATATCTGACTCTGGGCAGATTTCTTTCTTCCCCTTCATCTCCTCTTTCCAGTCTGTAGATAGCCATAACTTCATTTACCACAAAGGCGATCATTATAATGCCTACGATAATATCTCCGCTGTAGCCATTCCACAGTATGCGGTATCCGGCAGAACCGGTAAAATAATCCCCCGAAAGCAGCATCACTCCCAGTATGAATTTGGAGGTATATATCTTTTTATGATTTCCATGGAGCAGGGCCCTCATCATAAGCTCGTATACAAAATAAAGACAGATCACCGTCTGGATGGGGAGCACTATATACAGAAGGGTTCTTGCATCAATCCCCCACTGTCCTGCCAGATAGGTGTAATAGACCGGAAGGGTGATGATCTTCTTTGAGGTTATGAGTCCCAGCTCATAAGGTCTGTTGGTCACGGGATTGTAGGCATTGACCGTACCCGTGGACAGATTCAGCTCAACCGAGGACAGCATTACATCCTCCCGCAAGTAACCTTTAAGCAAAATTATCCTGAGTATCACCAGGCCAAAGGCCAGTATCATCAGTATAAAGGACGTAAGCTCATACTTTGAAGGCTTGTAGGGATGTATCAGAGGCGCAAACACTTTATTTCTGCAGACAATGGCAATGAGGACAAAGATACCCATGACCCCATAGGTAAAACCGGTAAATATCCTGCTCGTAATCGCAAAATCCACTCCAAAGAGCGTAGTCGGGGCAAATATAAGCCCCTGGGCCAAAAAAACAGAAAAGAAACCAATCAAATATGTTTCAATCTGACTAGCTTCTTTATATCTGAATATCTTATTTAGTATGACACCTGTCCCAAAGGGCAGTATATATATCAAAAGTATTCCCAAAATGCTCATATCAGCCTCATACCCATAATCCTAGACATTTTACCACAAATACGGTGCTATGTCTATTTGAGGCCTGTCAGTCAATGACAAGTTCAAGCTCTTTTCCGCTTATGGGATGCTTAAATACCATTTTACAGGCACACAGCTGTATCACCCTGATTCCTACGCTTCTGCTGTAATCCCGTGATTTTTCACTGGCATATTTACCGTCTCCCAAAATAGGTATGCCTGCATTAGACAGCTGCAGCCTTATCTGATGGTGCCTTCCGGTCAACAGCCTGATATTTAGCAGTGCCTCCTTATCCTTTACTTCACAGACTTCATATTCCAGGCTCGCCCTCTTTGCCCCGGGCTCAGCCTTATCACAGATCCTGCTCAGATTGCTTTTGGGATCCTTTTTCATATAATCCGTCAGGCTCACCCTCCCACTCTTACCTCTGTAAGATTCCGGGTCTTTCTCTAAGGCATCTCCTATATACACCCTTGCGCGGTAATATTTGCTTATTTCACCGTTTTTAAGCATAGCCTCCAAAGCCGTAGCTGCCCCGGTATTCTTGGCCAGCAGCACTATGCCCTCAACAGGCTGGTCTAAGCGGTTGATGATACCTATATAGGCCCCGCCCACATGATTTTTGGCTTCGCTGTAAAGATCTCTCTCTCCCACTCTTGCTGTCTGGGTTGCCAGGCCCGCCGGCTTATGGCAGGCCAGTATATCCTTATCCTCGTATATTATCCTCATATTATTCACTCTTTTTGGGCTCCGGCAGCTGCGCCAGTACGATGGCAGCAAACAGAAGTATACAGCCCAGTATTTCCCTCCTGCTTAAGGCTTCTCCCAGTATTATCCAGCCTGCTATGACGGAAAATACGGATTCCAGGCTCATGAGCAGAGAAGCAATGGTCGGGTCCAGATCCTGCTGCCCTACGATCTGAAGGGTATAGGCAATACCGCTGGAAAATATTCCCGCATAGAGCAGGCTTATCCAGGCCTGACTGTTTGCAAAGCCCATAAGCCACTCCTCCCATCCGGGTCTTATCTCACAAAATATCATGGGCACAAAGGTCAGCACACCACAGGTAAAAAATTGTATGCAGCTCATCCTCACCCCGTCAGTCCCCGGTGCATAATGATCCACCAACAGGATCTGAAAGGAAAATAAAAAGGCGCAGGCAATGACCATCAGGTCGCTTGACTCAATATACAGTTTTCCATCAATGCACAGCATATACAGCCCAAGCAGGGCAATGACCACTCCGACCCACACCTTAAGATTGCATTTTCTGCCAAGAAATATCCCAAGTACAGGGACTATCAGTATATAGCAGGCTGTCAAAAAGCCTGCTTTTCCGGCAGCTGTTCCGCTGCTTATTCCAAGCTGCTGGGCATTAGTGGCCAGACACAAAAATATGCCGCAGAGTATGCCTCCCTTATAAAGCTGCTTTTTTTCTCTTTCGTCCACAGGCTTATGGGTAAACCCCGCCTTATCCAGAAAAATAAGCGCTATCATAAGAGCAAAAGCGCCTATAAAACTCCTGATGCAGTTAAAGGACAGGGGTCCGATGGCGTCTCCGCCCTCACTTTGTGCCACAAAGGCAGTTCCCCAGATAACAGCCGTAAGCAGAAGCAATGCTGAATTTTTTCTTTGTACCTTAGTCATGATCACTCCAGAACATATATATCCATATAAAGTCTTTCTTCACACAGTTCATAGCCTGAAATATCAGGCAGTTTGTCAACAAGGTCCTCTATCATACCGGTGGCCTCATCACTTCTGCAGGTGTAGACATATATCCTGTCTGCAGACTCCCAGTCTTCATTTGCCAGACCGTTTTCATTTTCAAGACTGACAAAATAAATGTTTTCATAATTCATCAGTTCTTTGCTGTTATCCCACACCATCCATTTATTGACCGGATTGTAGATACAGGCCACTACCTCTGAGCTTCTTTCCTCGGAAAAGGCATAATCCGCCTCATCCTCCCTGTACAGGAAAAACACCCTGTCACTGCAAAGGCCGTATATCTGAGCCGCTAACAGCACTGCCAGGCAGGCACTCACAACTGTATTTTTCTTAAATATAGTTTTACAAAGGCTTACAAGACAATATAGAGCAAGCAGTATAAATAAAGGATATACCGGTGCCTGGTATCTTATGGCTTCTGCCGGCTCAGACAGGGCAGTTGCTGTCTTACTTACCAGAGCAAAATACCCCCCTAGGGTAATCAGAAGCATTACAAACTCTGCCTTCACTGCCGCAAATATCTTAAGCCTCTTAAAGCGGCAGTACAAAAACAGCAGCAGCAGCATGAGTATCAGAACGTAAAAAGCTCCCCCGAAATCATAATCATTTATAAGTCCCAGATAGAAGCTCAGCCTCTGGGCCGTATTGCCCAGGTCAAAGAATGCACTAGTGGCATCATTTCCCCTGTAGCCCTTGAAAATATGGCTGTAGCAGTAAGGATAATAAAGCACAGCCGCCAGAAGTCCCAGGCAGGTGCAGCCTCCGTATATAAAGGCCTTGAGCCTAAGTTCCTTAT
>R03__coassemble_1466_pt1 | contig 10994 bp, 13 predicted proteins | sample R03__metabat2_low_PE_031 | metagenome-assembled genome bin R03
GTACAGACTGGCCCAGATCATGTTAGCAAAGACCGATGAGGACCACTGGATCACCATGCCCGAGATACTTAAGGAATTGGAAAAGGTGGATGTGCTGGCTGAGAGAAAGAGCATTTACGATGACATAAAGGCCCTTGAAACCATGGGCATTGTGGTGGAAGGACAACAGAGGGGCCGCCTTTTTTATTACCATGTGGTAGCCCGTCCCTTTGAACTGGTTGAGCTCAAGCTTTTGGTGGATTCAATACAGTCCTCCAAATTCATCACAGCCAGAAAGTCTTCCCAACTCATAAAGAAGCTGGAAAATTACTGCAGTGAGTACGAGGCAAAACAGCTTTCAAGACAGGTTTACATAACTGACAGAATCAAAAATATGAATGAAAGCATTTATTATGGTGTGGACACCATTCACAATGCCATAGCCGAAAATAAGAAGATATGCTTTCAGTATTTTTCCTGGAACATCAAAAAGGAGCAGGTGCTCAGACATGACGGAGCGTTTTACTGTATCAGCCCCTGGGCTCTGACCTGGGATGATGAGAACTATTATCTTATTGGCTATGATGACAGGGCAGGCAAGATCAAGCACTACAGGGTCGATAAGATGTTAAGGATCAGTATGTCCGAGGAGATGAGAGAAGGCAGGGAGCTGTTTGAGGGCTTCAACGGAGCATCCTATGCGAGAAAGAATTTCTCCATGTTTGGCGGAGAGGAAGAGAGCGTTACCATTGAGTTAAATAATGAAATGTGCGGCGTTTTCATTGACCGTTTCGGCAAGGACATTACCTTTGTGCCCAAGGATGACAGAAAATGTACACTGAGACTTAATGTGGCCTTAAGCAGTCATTTTATAGGCTGGATCTTTGCCCTGGGAGAGGGCGTCAGGATCGTGGGCCCTGCAGACGTACTGGAGCGGGTCCGGGCTGAGGTCGACAGAATAAATGGACAATATGCGGAGTAAATATGAAATTTGTAATACAAAGGGTAAAAGAAGCGGGCGTTGATATAGAAGGTCAGACCGTGGGCAGAATCGGCAGGGGATATATGGTACTGCTGGGAGCCTGCGACACTGATGATGAAGATATTGCCCGCAAAATGGTAAAAAAGATGATGGGCCTGCGCATTTTTGCGGATGCAGAGGGCAAGACAAACCTATCCTTAACTGACGTAGACGGAGAAATACTCATCGTTTCCCAGTTTACCCTGTATGCCGACTGCAAAAAGGGAAACAGACCCTCCTTTGTAAAGGCCGGAGATCCCGGACATGCAAAAGAAATCTATGAATTTGTGCTAAGGCTCATTGAAGAGGAATACAAGATCAAACCGGAGAGTGGAGAATTCGGCGCCGACATGCAGGTCAGTCTTATTAACGACGGCCCCTTTACCATAGTGCTGGATTCCGAGCAGATATGCAGATAAAGATGGATAAGAAAACCTTAAAGCTAATGCTGGCCGGCCTGGGCCTGCTGCTTTTGCTGTGCGGCATATACGTGGCTGTAAATGTCAGCAGGCAGGATAAAAACAAAATAGAAGAAACCACCCAGACTGCACAAAACGCGACTGAGCAGGCAGGAGAGACAGACGCCGGGGATATGCAGTCCTCAGAAGAGACGGTCGAGGCAGAAAAAGAGCAGGCAGCAGAAACGGACGAAAATGCGGAAGAAGGGGCCTACAAAAAAGGCGACTGGCGATACATGGCGGCTGCGGGCCTGGATGGATATTTTGCAAATAAGGAAGGCCTGGCTGAGCAGATAGAGGACAATCTGAATAAGATAATCTCAGGTGAGATAGATGCCTCGCAGCTGCTGCCTGAGGATGAGGAATACAGTAACTTTGCCATTGCAAAGGTGGACCACTATGTAAATGTGAGAAGCGAGCCTACCACTGACAGTGAAGTGGTAGCCAAGATGTATGACGGAGCTGTGGCCCAGGTGCAAAAGATCGTGGAATGCGAGGACGGAGAATGGCTGCAGGTCATTTCCGGCAATGCCGAGGGCTATATCAAGGCCCAGTATTTCATATACGGCAAGGATGCAGCTGAAGTGATAGACGATTATGTGGACAGATATGCAGTGGTGGAATGTTCCAGACTTAATATCCGTAAGGAGCCGGACATAGAATCTGACCGTGTGGGCTATGCCTTAAACGGCGAGAAGCTGAAGGTCATCGGACAGAATGAGGACGGCGACTGGATCAAGGTGGATTACGGCAACTCTGATGTGGGCTTTGTATCAGCTGAATTTGTAACGGTCAAAGAAGAGTATATATATGCAAAGACTCTGGAAGAGGAAAGAGCACAGTTAGAGGAAAACGAGGCCCTGCTTGCCAGACAGAAGGAGAGTGAGGAGACTGCTCCGGAAGACGTGGAGATGGCAGAAACTCAGACTGCGCCAGAGTCTACGGCGACCTATACAGCCAGTGGAAATACCAGAAGCGACCTGGTCAACTTTGCCCTGCAGTATGTGGGACATCCCTATGTGCATGGCGGAAACAGCCTGGAAAACGGGACGGACTGTTCGTGCTTTACAAGTCTTGTCTATGCCCAGTTCGGATACAGCTTAAGCAGAACACCCTCAGGACAGCTCTCCGGCAATGGCAGGAGTGTAAGTATGGATGATATACAGCCCGGGGATATAGTCTGCTATGGTAAAAGCAGCTGCACCCATGTGGCTATCTACATCGGCAACGGTCAGATAGTGCATGCGGCAAATCCCAGCAAGGGAATAGTGACCCAGAGGGTGGATTATGACAACATCCTGGGAATCAAGAGCGTGATAGATTGATGATTTACATAATGAGTTTACATAACGTGAACGCGGGTACAACCGGCGCGGTTTACATAATTTATTTTAACAAAAAGGAAGCAGACAGAACTTGAAAAAAGCAGTAAAAATATTTTTAATAACCCTGGCGCTTACCCTGGGTATAGGCGCCGCAGCCACATATTCCCTGTGGAAGGATATCGTTATAAAAGATAATGGGGATAATGGGGCCACAGACAGCTTAACGGACACAGCCGAGGCCGAAAATTCACTGGTACAGATAGAGGCTATTCCAAGTCCCACGCCTACACCTTATGAGGAATATGATATTACCATTATGGCCGTGGGGGACAATCTTCTGCACAAGCGTATAGTCAGTGTGGGACTAAAAGATGACGGAAGCTATGATTTCCATTTTCTCTTTGAACCCATACAGGAATACCTGGACAAGGCCGACATAAGCATTATCAACCAGGAGACCATTATGGCGGGCAACGAAAAGGGGCTTGATGGATATCCCTACTTCAATTCACCGGTGGAGGTGGCCCAGGCGATTTCCGATGCGGGCTTTGATGTGGTCCTGCAGGCCACCAATCATACCTATGATATGGGAATAGACGGAATGATGAATGCCTGTGAAGTATGGGAGCAGTACCCGTCTGTTACCATGATAGGCATGCACAAGGATGCGGAGGATGAGCACGATATTCCCATCATTGAGGTTAAGGATAAGAAGATTGCCATTCTGAATTATACCTATGCCCCAAACCTTGGAGCAGTGCCCTCTGAACTTAAGGGCCATCTTAATATACTCTGTGCCATCAAAGAGGGAAGCAAGACAGGAGAGGTGGATTATACCACTCTCAATCCGGAGGTCATTGAGGATATAAAAAAGGCAAAGGAAATGGCGGATTTTGTAATAGTATGCCCACACTGGGGCACGGAATATATGACACAGCCCTCCAGCTATCAGGTGAAATTCGCCGATCAGATGACGGAGGCAGGGGCTGACCTTATACTGGGAACCCATCCCCATGTGCCGGAGCCGGTGGAATGGGTGGAGTCTGATAACGGCAATAAGAGTCTGTGCTACTATTCCCTGGGAAATTATGTTTCCACCCAGCAGCAGGGGGAATCCATGCTGGAGGAAATGGCCTGGGTGGTACTGCACGTGACTGAGGACGATATCTATATAGATGAAGATAAGACCGGGGTGGTGCCCATGGTAATGCATTACAAAATGAATCCCATGCGCTACGACAATATATATATGCTGGATGATTATACGGAAGAGCTGGCAGCCGAGCATGGTATACACAGTTGGGGCGGTGTGAACCTTACCCTGGAAAAACTGGAAGGCTACAGCGATGAAATAATCAGAGGCTGGAGACTTAACAGTTCTTATGTGCTGCAGCAATAAAGATGGTAAAAATAAACAATAAAATCATCAAAAAAGCTTGAGAATATACCAAAATCACTAAGAAGGTGCTATAATTTTACTGAATATGCGGAGGTAGACGGATGGATTTGACTAAGAAGCATTTGAAGGAAAATAACAGGGCCTGCTTTTGGCTGAGCCTCTTAGTACAGGCATTTATGATCGCCGGTACAGTGCTCTACAGGGTGGGAAGAAGCTTTTCAACTGTGACCATGCTCATTATCGAGGTGGTATGTCTTGTGATATCGATCGTAGGGTACATGCGACTAAGAGAGAATGAACATGGACATTATGCACTGCTGCTTCCTCTGGCAGTGGATTATATGCTCATACTGTTAGGATCCTATCACACAGCTTACATGTGGGCCTTTGCGGCACTTATAGGCATGATAGTCGTAGTATATGACAGCGTGAAGATTTCCATGATAGGCTGTGCGGTCTGTCTGATAGAGAATATCATCTTTGTGGTTTTGTATTATGCAAAGGGCTTTGCGGCAAACGCTTCAAGCAAATATATGGTACCCACCAATATGGCTTTCTGCGTGCTTTTTGTATTCATCTGCAGCATTGTCATAAGGACCAATGCCAGACAGGTCTCTGAAAATATGCAGGATATTGAGAGACAGGCCCAGAATCAGGCCTCCAGTGCGGCTCTTGTAAAGACTACCGCCGATCAGGTGGCCAGTAAGCTTGAGGATGCGGATGTGGCCATGAACAGCCTGTCCGAAAAGGTGCATGCTTCACTGGATTCGGCCAAACAGATATCACAGTCAGTGAACTCCACGACTCAGGCCATACAGACTCAGACTGAGATGAACTCCAATATATCAGCTTCCCTTCAGAACATTACCAATGAGTCAAAGGAAATGTCAGGACTGGCCAATACGGTCAGGGAGAACGTAAATGCAGGTCACGAGCTTATAAAACAGCTGCAGATACAGGCCGAGCAGACAGCCAGGATCAACAGTGAGACCTCGGCTATGACAGCGGCTCTGGCTGCCAGCGCAAGTACGGTTAATGAGATAGTAAGCACTATTCTTGAGATATCCGACCAGACCAATCTGCTGGCTTTAAATGCATCCATCGAGGCGGCCAGGGCAGGAGAGGCAGGCAAGGGCTTTGCAGTGGTAGCTGATGAGATCCGTAATCTGTCCGAAAATACCAAGGCCAGTGCGGAGATGATCTCAGATAAGATAAATGAACTGATACAGTCTGTGGATACGGCATCCACGAATATGAACAAATCCGTTGAGACCTCTGATAAGCAGGGAGTCATGATCAATGAAACGGGAGAAAAGTTCAATGACATTCTGGCCTCGGTCAATAATCTGGTCAATAACGTGGCGACCATTACGGAAAATGTAGATGAATGCGCAAGGGCAACGGACAGGGTAACTGATGCGATCTCGGATCTTTCGGCTATGTCTGAACAGGTAGCAGCAAGCTCAGAGGCATCCATAGTTCTGGCCGGTGACTGCGTCAGTGATATGGATGATACAAATGCGGTCTTAAGTGACATTTTGGAACTTTCAAGGAATATGACGGCTATGTAGCCTGGTTGAAAAAAAGGTATTTACAAGGAGGTATGGATATGGCAGGAATATCAGCAGTAGGCAGTGTAAGCAATAATGATATGTATGGAGCAATAGCAAGCGGAAAGCGCATTAACGGCGCAGCCGATGATGCATCGGGACTTGCAATCTCCCAGAAAATGGAAAAGGAGACCACAGGACTTAATGTGGGCTCGCAAAATGCCTCTCAGGGCAATGATGCCATTAATATAGCAGACGGTGCCTTAAGTCAGGTTACGGATTCATTGCAGCGTATATACGAGCTTTCCGTTAAGGCAGGTAATACCCTGATGTACGGTGAAGAAGAAAGAGGTTATATGCAGTCGGAGATATCTTCGCTGCTTGACGGCATAGACAAGATAGCCTCAGGTACTACCTATAATGAGAAGAACCTCTTAGACGGTTCATCCGATGGAAGCATGAAGATAGCCACCAATCCGGATGGAAGCGGCATGGATGTATCCATGGTCAATTCTACGGTTGAGGCCCTGGGACTTAAGGGCTATGATGTATCAAGCGGCAATTTCGATATAAGCAAGGTCAGCGATGCACTAAAGCAGGTAAGCGGCGGCAGGGCAACACTGGGAGCCCAGTCAGCAGCTCTTGAATATGCCAAAAATTATGATGATCTGGCGGCTGAAAATACCCTTTCGGCCCAGTCAAAATTAGAGGATCTGGACATCCCCAAGGCAGTCAGCGAAAAGCAGAAGCAGGACCTTCTCAATGAATATACCATCCTGATGCAGAAAAAGGAGCAGGAGGATGAGGAGAAGAAGGCCTCGAATATATTTCAGTTTTAAGGATTAAGAAGTGCAGCCCGCGATATGCGGGCTGTTTTTATTTACAATTTCTAAAATTTATAAAGAAAATATTAATTGTTAGCACTCGCTCTTGACGAGTGCTAACAATGGGTATATAACATAATCAGATCGAGGATAAATCGATTGGCAAACAGTTAACAAAGGGCCATGGCCCATATATAAAGGAGGAAATGATTATGTTGATGCCCAGTGTTTTTACAGATAACTTTTTTGATAATTTCTTTGAGGATTTCAATCGTCCCGCACCAAAGAGAGCGCCCAGAAATGAAGCAGTGCTCATGAGAACAGACATTAAGGAGACGGCTGAGGGCTATGAACTGGATATGGATCTGCCGGGATATAGCAAGAGCGATATAACAGCCCAGCTTAAGGAAGGATACCTGACAGTAACAGCCTCTTCCAATAAGGAAGATGAACATGAGGATGAAGCAGGCTATATCAGAAAGGAACGTTACAGCGGTACCTGCAGAAGAAGCTTCTACGTAGGAGATGTGGTAACCGAGGAAGACATACAGGCCAAGTTTGACAACGGAGTCCTTCACCTGTATATTCCCAAGATTGAGAAGAAACCTGAGGTTGAGCAGGAAAAGTTCATTGCCATTGAAGGTTAACAGAGAAAGGCCGCGCCCTTAGGGGCGTGGTTTTTTTATGGCTCTGCTTAGACAGCATGCGCAGTTAGCCATTAATCTGACCGCGTAGTTTAATTATCATTTCTTTGTCAGAGCGGATGCTGGCACAGGCAGCGGTGGTGAGCATATTGCCGGTTATGGTGGCATTGGCTCCTGACATAAAAGCCTTTGCGCCATCATCGGTAAGCAGGGCACGGCCTGCGGCGAGTCTTACATCGGCCTCGGGATTGATATATTTGAAGATAGCCACTGTACGCAGGATCTCATCCTCACTTAAGCGGGGCATATTTTCAAGAGGCGTTCCCTTTATGGGCATAAGAGCGTTGAGAGGAATGGATGCCACACCCGCCTCATGCAGGTCAAGAGCCATATCTATCCTGTCATCAAAATCCTCACCCATACCTATGATGCCGCCTGAGCAGATCCGCAGCCCCACCTCCTTAAGCAGCTTAAAGGTATTAAGCTTATCTTCATAGGTGTGGGTGGTACAGATATTGGGAAAATGTCTTCTGGAGGTCTCAATATTATGGTGATAACTGCTGACACCTACCTCCTTAAGACGGATGAGCTGCTCTTTATTTAAGAAGCCCATTGAGGCGCAAAGCTTTATATCGCATTCCTTTGCCAGGACTTTATAGGTTGCCAGGGCTTTTTCAAATTCTTCACCGCTTAGAGCACGTCCACTGGTCACAATGGAAAAGCGGTTAACACCTTCATTTGCATTTAGTTTACATAACTCAAGTATCTGCTCCGTGGGCAGAAAATCATATATCTGACAGTCCGTGTCATAATGGGCTGACTGGGCACAGTATTTGCAGTCCTCGGGGCAGCGGCCGCTGCGGGCGTTGATGATGGAACACAGGTCGACTTCATCACCCTTAAAGGCCTTCCTTATCATGTCTGCACCACTGCACAGAGCCTCAAGTTCACAGGTCTTGAAAAATTCAAGATCATCGCCTTTATTGAGCCTGCGGCCCTTTATTATTTCTTCTGCCAGCTTAATTACATCCATTTCCATCATCGATCTACCTTTCAATAAGACCCTGCTTAAGCAGAGGTTTTCTGACTGCTTCTCCAAGTATCATGGCTATTATGATCTTAATAAGATCAAAGGGAATAAAGGGAATGACACATACCGAAAGGGCATATTCACAGGTGCATTCCATCTGCAGTACAAACCATACCGTTCCAAAGGCATAGGCCACAAGGGTACCTATGACCAAAGATAGAAAGGTCAGCCCCAGGTGCAGCTTTTTGTTTAATTTAAGAGTGGATCTGAAGGTAATGCCTGCAATTATGAGCATAGGATAGAAACCGATCAGATATCCGCCTGTAGGACCGGCCAGCTTGGCCAGACCTCCCACGTAGCCTGAAAAAACAGGCAGACCGGCTATGCCCAGCAGCAGATAAACAGTGTAGCTGACAAGAGAGCCCCTGGTATAGATGATAAAGAGCGAAATATAAAGCACCAGGTTGGTCAGGCTTATGGGAATGGGGCCTATGGGAATACTCATAGGTGCGAATATGCATATAAGCGCAGTAAATATGGCATAGGTCACCATAAGGTAGACAGTTTTTTTGCTTTGTGTGGTATCTGTTGATCTTTCCACGGATTTTCTCCTTTATAAATAAATATTGCTATATTTTGATTGTCAACCTCGTAAGTAAAGCATTTTTAGGGCTATCGGTCAATGCTATTTCATAAAAGGTTTACAATTGGAAAAATTCTTTATGGTCATTCGTCAGGAAAATGTGCTGTCTGTCAGAAAGTTGTGTTTTTTAGGTGCAAATGGGATATTATTTCATATAATAAAAGCTTTGCAGGGAGAGGAGGAGCATAGTGGCAGAGGGGTATTTACTTGTTAACAGCAATAGGATCATCAGTGAGGGACAGAGAGCGTCTGCTCTTTGCAAAAGTCTGGAGCAGCTGCTCAAGGAACTGCAGGAGGCCATGACCGGACTGTCGGCCTGCTGGCAGGGACCGGCCCGGGAGACCTATGAGGACGGCCTGGCCGGACATATGGAGATATTGTCAGAAGAATACAGGTATATGGCCGGTTTCTGTGAGAATTTTATGCTCTCCGGACAGGACTATATGAGAGCCGAACAGGACATATATGAGGCGCTGGATTAGAGGAGTATTGCCATGGAAGATATAGTCATTGTGGATACTGCCATGCTCAAAGAGATATCACATGACGCGCTTAATGGTATTTTCAGGACCGGGAAGGCCTTTGAGGAACTAAATGGGCTGCTTGGGGCAAGCGCGGGTTACTGGCAGGGGGAGGGGCATGACAGGATGCTGTACTCTCATGGAATACGCAGGGATGATTATGAGAGGAGCCTTCTTGAACTGCAGCATTTTGTGGAAGATCTTCAGAAGATAGGCGGAGTCTATGAGCAGGCTGAGTGGGACAACCGGGATACAGCAGGCAGGCTCGGCGAGGGCATTCTGTAAGAATAAAAGGGTTTTATTCTTAACAGCTCAAGGGAGGAGGATTTTGGTGAGTGAGATACAGATTGACTGTGAAGACACACTGAAAAATGCATCTATGCTCTGTGAACTGACAGAGGAAATGAGTATCCTCCACAGTACCTTGGATGATGCTATGGGAGGGCTTATGTCCTGCTGGAGGGGAGACAGTGCGGCTCTTTTTATGAAAAGGTGGGAAGAGAGGGATTGCGCACTTTTAAAAAGCGTAGCTAAGGCGCAGGAGTGCGCTGGGACTTTAGACAGGATAACCAGGATTTTTATAGAGACAGAAGACGTGGGAAAGGAATTATTCAACAGATGATATCAGTCAGGATCAAAAGGACAATATTATGGATATTGATGGGAGGTTTGCTTATGACCCAGACAGGCTGCGGAGTCGTACTTAATCAGGGAAAGTGCGCCCAAAAATTATTGAAGAAGGCTTACGGGGAAGAATTTGAGATCAAAGAAGCAGACTCGGGCTGGGCCCTGTGGGGATACTATACAGTACTGGCATATCCTAAGGAGGATCCCGATATGGTATTTACCGTGCATGTCAATTCGGATGGCAAGCACGAAAGCGATAACTATATCAGCAAGAAGCTGTGCGGGGAGATGGCCGATATTATGGCCCGGAATCTGGATGATCTGGAGGGCATATATACTGTGAACTGCAGGCCCCTGACTTTTTCTTATGTGCCTGAGGTCCATAAAAGCCTTGAGGAATATGAGGAGGATAATCCGCAAAGGATATACAATGTCTATCTGTCATATGCTCCCAGGGAAGTTACGGCCCCGGACATGTATGATAGTATTTCACGTATCTGTGAAGGCAGCGGAGTCAGCAACATAAATCTGTACCTGTATGTGACTGACGAAGCAGGGCTCAGACAGATAAACCGTTATTTTAATGAGCATGATACCATTTATGATGATTTTGATTACAAGGGCGGGCAGTATTTTGCAGGCGTATATAAGTTTGAAGAGGGGAAACCCCTGTTTTCAAAGTCGGAGTTTGAAGAGTCCGTACACTCTTATATTTGTGAAGATGCCGCAGGTCAGGCAGGAGCAGATATGTAGGAGCTGTTGTTATGGGATACGCATATACTGACGAGCAGATGATGATGGCCACACAGGTTGCATACCTGGATTTTGAGGATAACAGCGGCAGCTGTGACCAGAATGTGGAGCTGGCCGTTGAAAATTATATAAAGGACTACTGCTACTATGATGAGGCAGGAACGCTGTGCCTGAAGGAAGGCTATGAAGCTGATAAGTATGTAAAGAAACAATATGAGGT
>R03__coassemble_1482_pt1 | contig 10879 bp, 8 predicted proteins | sample R03__metabat2_low_PE_031 | metagenome-assembled genome bin R03
TGTTTTTGAGATATCCGCAGCAAAACGGCCCGGATGGCCGTTTTAGCAAAATCGGGCATGGATGCCCGATATTTTGCGGCTGCAAGCCAGAGAAAATTTGCACAAAAACACCCCAAAATCCCCAAGCTGCAGCGTGATATGACCTGCAGGGCGGGATGAACCTTAAGCGGCCGGAGGAAGTGAAGCCGGCCGGAGGAAGAGGCCAGGAAGCCGGCCGGAAGTGGACGGATGCCGGCGGGATGCGAAGGATAAAAGGAGAGATTATGTTTAAGAAAATGACGGATAAGATGAAACAGACTTATGGATTGGCTTTTGCCCTGTATCCGGTGACCATGGTGCTGATACTGCTGACGGGTATATATGGGTTTTTCTACGTGGGCCTGGATATGGGCGACACTTATTATGAGGACGCCTACAGATGGGCCAGATCCTATACCTGGATACTGGATACACTGCTTCTTACGGCGGTGGGAACTTTATTTACGGAGAGCCTTCCTGATAAGCTGAGAGAGGGCAGGAAAAAGCTTGTCAACATCCTGGGAACCGTGCTGTCTGTGATAGTAGCAGGAGTGTTTGCAACCTTTGGCTGCGAAGGTTTTCTTGATTTTACAAGCTTTAATCTGTCAGCCAAGGCTGAAACCGTGTATGCCTGTGTACTGCTGGCCTACCTTCTGGTATTGCCGCTGCTGATCCTTTATTTCAGATACAGGGAAAGCGAACTTACCTTTGAAAAATACATAACGGGTGTATTTATAAAGGGCGTTCAGGTATCCATTTTCTGGGTAATACTGGCTGTTGGTTTTCTGCTGCTCTGCCTTATATTCAGTGAACTTATTGTGGATATGGATGACTGGGCAACTTCCATCCAGGTTTTGATAATGGGCCTGTATGTAGCACCCAGTTACCTTATGGCCTTGAGAGAGCCTGAGGAAAAGCCGGGCAAATTTTTCGAGGTAATGATCAGATACGTCCTGCTTATCATAACCATTGTGGGAGCCGCGATCATTTACATTTACATGATCAAGATAGTGGTGACCCGGGATATACCTTCCAATTCCGTATTTTCCATACTTGCGGTGCTTTTTCTGGTGGCCATACCCGTGGGCTTTATGTGCACCTGCTTTGAGGCGGATACCCTGCTGTTAAAGATTGCTTATGCGCTGCCCTTTATCTATGCGCCCTTTATACTGCTGCAGTGCTACAGCCTTATAAGCAGAGTTGTCCAGTACGGCTGTACTCCCTCACGTTACGTGGGCTTTGTACTGATCATACTGGAGACAGCTTATATAGTGGTGTATGGAGTAAGAAGGGATCAGGTGGATAAGATACTGCTGCTTATGGCAGCCCTGACGCTTATTGCGGCTGTTGTGCCCGGGGTAAATGCCCTGGCGGTATCAAGGGCCAGCCAGACTGCCATTATAAAGGAATATCTTAGTGGCGGACTGGACAGCGAGGATGAAAGGATGAGAAAGCGCCTGATAGGTGCCTATGATTATCTGCTGAATGAAGAGGGCGAGGACTATGTGGATAAATATCTGACCAGAGAACAGCAGGATGAGATCATGGATCTGGGCAGGTATGTGGGAGAATACGTATACAGGGATTACAATGAAAGAGCCTACCTTAATGCAGATGATTCCTTTATCCCCGTGAGCGGATTTGATTATATTGCCGGCTTTGACAATGAGCAGAGCGGCTCGGTGGATGTATCGAGTTTCTCTATAGAGATTGACGGTTATGACCTGGGAAGCTTTGATCTGTCTGAAGAAATTGATGATTTCAAGGCCAGATATGAAGAGGGCGATGACAGTACCCTTTATGGGGTAGACGTGGTGGATATCAGCGATGGCTGCAGACTTTATATTACCTACATTGAGCTGATATATGACTCTGAATCGGGAGAAATTTCCACTTTGCGTGTGTCGGGACATGTGGCCTGCAGCGAAGCATGGCTTGAGGAAAGGATAAATTAAATACCGGCTCTGGAATATTCACAGCCACAGAAATTCTGACGGTACAGATTGTATTCATGGGATAGCTCAATGGATCTTTTGTAACCGTCTTTTTTCTTGAAATCAGAGGGAAGATACTTGGCACCGGTCTCTTCTGCAATGCGATAGCCTATGGCATTAAGAACCTCCGCATCCTTAAGGGGACTCAGGGTAAGGGTGGTTGCAAAATAATCAAAGCCCTGCGCGAGAGCAACGCAGGCAGCTTCCCTAAGACGCAGTTCATAGCAGCGGTGACATCGCTCGCCCCTTTCGGGACAGGTCTCTAAGCCTGCTGCGATCGCATAGAATTCCTCAGTATTATACCTGCCGTCTATGATCTTGATTGGATGAAAGGGCATACCCGGTATGGAGCCGCCGCTTTCATTCAGACTGTAAATGAAGCGGTGCTCCTCCCTAAGGCGCATCTCATATTCATCCCGGGCGGTTATATTGGGATTGTAATAGAGTACAGTGACCTTAAAATAGGGGGCCACGGCCTCTAAGCAGGCGCTTGAACAGGGCGCACAGCAGGCATGGAGCAGGAGAGTCTTAACCTCCTTATCAAAGCCGTATATGATCTTTTCCATTTCCTTCTGGTAATTTAGTCTGTTCACGAATATGCCCTTCAAAAATTTTCAGTTAAAGGCAAAGCCTTAGATATCAGTATAGAAGATGCCGGTCAAAAGCTGCATTCCGATGGAAACCAGGGTAATGCCTACCCAGCAGCAGAATCCAAGAAGAATTGGCTTGCCACCCTTTTTAATGAGCTCCACAATATTTGTTCCAAGACCGATGGCACACATGGCCATGGCAATGAAGAACTTGGCCAGCCACTTCATGGCCTTTACCCAGTTTTCCGTATAGAAGAGGGTGAAGGATGACTGGGGCATAGCGTTGACTATAGTAGTCAGTATTGCGGCTACTATGAAATACAGTATGAACATAGGGAAGGCCTTTTTGAAGGAGAAGTTATTGGCTCCTTCGCCACCGGCCTTCTTTATTTTATTGGCTCTGTACAGTGCAAGCACCAGTGTGATGGGGATGATGGCCAGAGTTCTTGTGAGCTTGACTGTGACTGCAGCGGAAAGAATGCCCTCTACGCCGTAGATGCTTTCGGCAGTGGATGCTGCAGCTGTTACTGAGGAGGTATCATTGACTGCGGTTCCGGCAAAGATGGCAAAGCCCTCGCTTCCCAGTCCGATGGCATGTCCCAGGGTGGGGAAGATCAGTGCGGCCAGTACATTGAATAAGAATATGACCGAGATGGACTGGGCGACTTCCTTTTCATCTGCATCAATGACAGGAGCAGTGGCTGCAATGGCAGAACCACCGCAAATGGAAGAACCTACACCTATAAGGGTGGCTGTGTTGGCATCCAGCTTTAATACCTTCATCATTACGTAGGCAATGATAAGCGAGGTGCAGATGGTCGAGATGATGACGGGAAGGGATTTGCCTCCCACGGAAAGTATGGTTCCCAGGTTTAATGAAAAGCCCAGTATGACGACTGCATACTGCAGGATCTTCTTGGATGTAAATTTGATTCCGTCCTTAAGCAGGGGCTTTTCGGCCAAAGCAGGGGCACACAGGGTGATGAGCATGCCGAAGATAATGGAAAATACAGGTGCTCCGATCACCTCCAGTGAAAATGAGCCTATGGAAAGACCGCTTAAAAAGGTTGATACTCCGGCTATGCAGGCGCACAGCAGTATGCCGGGAAGAAGTTTAATAAATTTGTTCATGATATTTCCTTTCCTTTGGGTTAGATTAAAGATGTACTGAAATCGTAGGCCGTTGCGGTCTCGGCATTTCGGTATTCATGCTTTTCATAATAGCCGATATATTCACCTGCTTCATTCCTCAGGGCGACCATGTATACGTCCTTATTTTCCTTGGGATTGTGATAGGTGTATATCATATTGTGGGTTCTGTCGGCTGCAAACCACTCACATACCCTGTCGATTATCTCACCGGAGTGGGGATTGTGGCAGTCTTTGATGCTGCAGCCTATAAGCTTTTCGCCGCCTCTTTTGCCATAGCGGCTGATGGCTGCGGGGTTCATATATACGATCGTGTGGTCACAATTGCAGACAACAATGGCACATCTGTCCTGATCGATTATACTTTTAAACATTTTATCAAGCATTTGATTTTACCTCCGGAAAGCATTTTACCACCCTGAGTAAATAAAATGAATAGCCAGGGCGGATTTTGAGCATAAATGTTGTCTTTGTCAATTAAAACAAGTATAATAAGGAAGATTATGAGCAGTTAGGAGAGGGATCATGGAGAAGATTCTTGACAGTATAAGTAATGAAGTAGCAAAGGCCTTTGAAGCTGCGGGCTATGATGCAAATCTGGGAAAGGTGACCTGGTCAAACAGGCCGGATCTGTGCGAACTGCAGTGCAACGGAGCTATGGCGGGTGCCAAGCTTTATAAGAAGGCTCCTATTATGATAGCCAATGAAGTGGCGGAAAAATTAAAGGACTGCGGGGCGGTGACGGATGTGGTTGCCATAGCTCCCGGCTTTTTAAATATGAATATGTCTGCGAGCTATCTTGCAGACTATGTGGCAGCCCAGGCAAAGTCAGACAGATTCGGACTTGAGACTGAAAAGACAGCTAAGAAGATAATCGTGGACTACGGCGGACCCAATGTGGCCAAGCCGCTTCATGTGGGACATTTGAGAAGTGCTGTCATAGGCGAATGCGTAAAGAGACTCTGTAAATATATGGGCCATGAGGCCATAGGTGATATCCACCTGGGAGACTGGGGCCTTCAGATGGGGCTGATCATCACGGAGCTTAAGGAAAGAAAGCCCGAACTGGTATACTTTGATGAGAGCTACACAGGTGAATACCCAAAAGAAGCACCCTTTACCATTTCCGAGCTTGAAGAGATATATCCCACAGCCTCCGGCAAGAGTAAAGCAGATGAAGCTTACAAGGCCAGGGCCATGGAAGCCACCTTTAAGCTTCAGAGCGGCGTGAGGGGCTACAGAGCCCTGTGGGAGCACATTTTAGCTGTTTCCGTGGCTGATCTTAAGAAAAATTATGCCAATCTGGATGTTAATTTCGAACTGTGGAAGGGCGAAAGCAGCGTGCATGACATTATCCCCGGCATGGTACAGTATATGAAGGATAAGGGCTATGCCTACATCAGTGAGGGAGCTCTGGTAGTCGATGTCAAGGAGGAGTCTGATACCAAGGAGATCCCGCCCTGTATGATACTGAAGAGCGATGGGGCGTCCCTGTATAATACCACTGACCTGGCTACGATCATGGATCGTATGGAAAATTATAAGCCCGACAGGATTATCTATCTGACAGACAAGAGACAGAACCTGTATTTTGAGCAGGTATTCAGATGTGCCCGCAAGACCAGGCTGGTAAATGAGGATACGGATCTGGTACACATCGGATTCGGTACGGTCAACGGAGCTGATGGCCATGCCTTCAAGACAAGAGAAGGCGGAGTGATGAGACTTGAAATGCTCATTAAGGAGATCAATGACAAGACCTATGCCAAGATCACCGAGGGCAGACAAATGGATGGTGACGAGGCTGTTAAGACTGCAGCCCAGATTGCACTGGCAGCCATCAAATACGGAGATCTTTCCAACCAGCCGGCCAAGGATTACATATTCGATATAGACAAATTTACTTCCTTTGAGGGAGATACAGGACCGTATATCCTGTATACCATAGTAAGAATTAAATCTATACTTAATAAATATACGGAACAGGGCGGCTCACTTGAGAATTTAAGCATCTGTCTCCCTGACAGTAAACAGGCAAAGGAGCTTATGCTGGAGCTGACCAGGTTTATCCCCATGATGGAGTCTGCCTATGAGGAACTGGCTCCCAATAAGATCTGTGCTTATATATATGATCTGTCCAATGCCTTTAATGGTTTCTATCATGAGACCAGGATCATGGCTGAAGAGGATAAGGAAAAGCAGGCCGGTTATATTGCACTGCTTCTGTTGACAAAGAATATACTTGAAACCAGTATAGATATCCTGGGCTTTTCAGCTCCGGACAGAATGTAACCTAGAAAAGGGAAGGAGAGAAGGGAATGTTATTTAAATGTAGAAATTGCGGTGGCAATACTGTATACAGCCCCGTTAAGAAGACCATGTGCTGCCCGCACTGCGAAGGTCTTGATTCCGAGGAAAAGATTGCCAGCCCACAGATGGATATGTGTGTCAACTGCGGTGCACCCCTGACTTTGGGAGAGCACACCAGTGCGACCAAGTGCCCCAACTGCGGCAGCTACCTTATACTTGAGGAGAGGGTAGAGGGTGAATTCAAGCCCGATTACGTTATACCCTTTGCTGTAAGTAAGAACGAGGCAGAGGACCTGCTTCGCAAGGAATTTGAAGGCAGGGTATTTACACCTGCGGGATTTTTGTCTCACGCATCCTTAGACAAGATGGAGGGCAAGTATGTGCCTTTCTTCCTCTATGATTACGATGTGGACATTGATTACCATGCAGAGGGTACCAAGATAAGGACCTGGATCCAGGGCGATTATGAATATACTGAGACCTCTTTCTTCGATGTAGAGAGAAAGATGGATGCTGCCTTTGATAAGGTGCCGGTGGATGCTTCCGATGAGATGCCGGATGACCTTATGGATCTGCTTGAGCCCTTTGAATATAAGGATATGACAGATTATCAGGACAAATATATGTCGGGCTTTCTGGGTGAAAAATACAATCATCCCTATGGAGAGCTGGCTGACAGGGCTGTGAAGAAGGTACACAGGGATTCCAGTGAAATGCTTCATTCCACACTTGAGGGCTATGATACTCTGACAGGGGAACAGCAGAATATCACAGCCAAAAGGAAGGGCCATAAGTATGCCATGCTTCCTGTATGGGAATATACCTTCGGATATCAGGGAACAGATTACAAGTTCCAGGTAAACGGACAGACAGGCAAGGTCCTGGGCAAGACACCTGTTGCCAAGGGAACCGTAGTAGCCTTCGGTGTCACCTGGTTCGGACTGGTAACCCTGGCAGGACTTATGTTGAGACTTGTCCTGGCGGTATTGTAGGAGGGGAGAGAAGATGGAAAAGTATTTAAAGCATTTTAAGATTCCCTTTATAGTAGTGGGAATAATAACTATAGTCAGCCTGGTCATATATTTAGGTAATAAGCCATCGCTGGATTATACCTATAACTGTGAGAGTACGCTTGATACCAATGTGGTTGATCTGGCAGAAAATCTTACCGATGAGCAGGAGAGTGAACTTGATGCCTACATAGCTGAGGTTGAGGAAGAAATCCAGTGCGATATAGTAGTTGTTACTTTAAATCAGACTTTGGACAATTACAGCAGCGTGGAGAGTGATCCTTCCCGCTGGGTACAGCAGTATGCTTTGCATTTTGCGGATTATTATAAACTGGGATATGACAAGGCCGGCGGCAACAGCATCGTATTTGTGGACAACCTTTACAGGGAACCTTCCACAGGTTCAGTATATTCATGGATCCAGGGCAGCGGCTATGCCTATGACAAACTGCAGGAAAATGCGTCGGTGCTGATGGATGACTCTCTTGAAGGGCTGACTGACAGCTCAAGCAGCGAGGAGTATTTCAGTGCTTATAAGCGCACAGTTGAGCTTGTGGGCGCCTACTGCATGGGAAGTGCTTCAGCTTCAATGATCAAGGTTTATCACGTGCTTATCCTGGCACTTATAGTGGCTGTAGTGTATGTGCTGGTCAATCTGAAGAGCAAGGTCGGAGACAAGACCACTACAGATACTACCTATGTGCATGATGGAAAGCCCAATATGCGTGTGGTAAGAGACCAGTTTACACATAAGACTGTTACCAAGCGCAAGATTGAGAGAAGCGAGGGCGGCGGCTCCGGCGGTTCCGGCGGTGGTGGCGGCCACAGCAGATAAGATATGTTTAATTGCAGGCTGCGGACCTTAGGGCTGCAGCCTGCGTTTATGAAGGAACAGCGGCGGATAAATTATATCGATATTTAATTTTGCGATAAATAAGGCCGGAACAAAATGACCTGTCAGATTCAGGTCTGGAGGAAATATGGAAGAGTTTAAGGAAAATACACTGGACACAGCGGGCGAAACAGAGGCACAGGCAAAGGCTGAGATACCTGCTGAGGAGACTGAGACTGTGGAGGAAACCACGGCCGAAGCAGAGGACAGGACAGAGGCAGAGGCAGTAGCCGAGTCTGAGGCCCAGGCTACATCTGTAGGCTCAGATACAGCTAAGATGCCCACGACAGATGCAATCCTGGAGGCAACAAAGGCAGGAGTTACTGATGCAGCTGTGGCGGGTGCCGTAGCAGAGGGCCTGGAGAACGCAGAGGGTGAAGCCGGGATGAAAACCGATTCATCAGAAACAGCCACTGAAGAAACACCTGAGGCCTCATCAGTCAGCACTGAGCAGACAAATACAGAGGAATCAGATGAGGAGGAAGATGATTCTGAGAAAGAAACGGCTGATGAAAAGCAGGAATCCGACCTGCCAAGGCGCATCAAGATAGGCGTCATCATAGCCGGAGGCATCTTTGTTATTGCGGCTATAGCCTATGCGGCAGCCTTTTTAGGCGGAAAGACCGGTACAATCCCCACAGAGGCTGAGGTGGGAACTGTTGTGACCAATACTGATGACAAGGACCTTGATGTGGTCAGCAGTGAGGTGTCGGATAAGATAGTGGATGAGGAGGAGGATGACCCCACAAGCCTTCTTACCATTGTCAATGGTAATGCCAAGTATGAATCCTGTGTGTATGCCGATGGCGGCGTCATAATAGTAAAGGATGAAGACAAATACGGAGCTTCCAACTATAACGGACAGGAACTGGTAGCCTGCAAATATGATACTCTTGAGGTTGAGCCCACAGAGGAAGGCTATTTTGTATTATCCAACTCCAAGACAGAGACGGTTACAGAGGAAAAGGACGGTTCGACCTTATCCTATGAGACTACTACAACAGATTACTGTCTCTATGACAATGAGGGTAAGGCGATTTACCAGGGCAACAGTGCAGTATATCCCACAGGAGATTTCTATATACTGAATGTGGTAGATGAGGCAGAGCCCAGAAATAACAGAAGCGAGTATTATAAGATGCAGGATGATACAACACCCGTGCTTACACTGTATACCAATGGGGAATTTGTTAATTCTGTATTTAAGGATGGGAAGATGGCAGTGTATGGCTTTGAAAAGCCCACCACAGCAGAGGATGATATAAGTCCTGACAAGGTTAAATACGGTCTTATGGATACAAGTGGAAAGGTAACCTGGTATACTGCTCCCGGTCTTACTCAGTACAAGACTCTGAGAGAGAATTGGGAAAAGGAGTCAGAGACCTTGAAGCTTCTGACACCTGAGGTAAGTCCCAGTCCTGCTGTTACACCCCAGTATGATGAGGATGGCAACCTTATAGAGGTGACGCCTGAAGTCACACCCCAGTATGATGAGGACGGAAATCTTATAGAAAATGAAGGCGCAACACCTCAGATAACACCTGATATCACTCCCGCTCTTACTCCCGGTGTGGATGAGGAAGACGACGGCAGCCCGAAATACAAGATGGGTCAGATCCTGAGTTCTCCTAATGAGGGTTATTTCCTGTATGTGGATACCTATAATGCACCTGAAGTTGTATCAATGTACACTGAAAAGGGCGACTGGTATGCGGACATAGATCTTGAGCAGCTGGCAGCTGACAGCAAGGCAGGATTTACGGTAAGCCTTGGTGTGGGCAATAAGCTCTGCTCTTATCGCTTTGATGGCAGTGATTATTACAATTGCGGCAGTGAGATACTGCTACAGGTAGGCGAGCAGTATGTTCTCTGTGATATGGCCAAGGGCAAGGGCATGACGGCAGACACCATGTCCAATGCCATCGCCCTAGGAACCTATGATTATGCATCCTTAGGTGAATCCGTATTCTGGGTAACCTTTAAGGATAACAAGTATACCTATATTGAGCATGACGGAAAGGCTTCCGACCATGTCTATGAGGATGCTACGGATTTTGAATACGGCTATGCAACGGTAGTCGAAGACGGCATTGCCAAGGTCATTAGCGACAGTTTTGAACAGATACAGGATATGGATGAGTCGGGTTCGACTGCTGTCAACGGTGATCTGTTTGAGATAGTGGTCAATGGCAAGAACAGATTTTATATCTTAAGAGACAAAAAGGCCAACCCCACAGGGGATCTGGAGGATGCGGCTGACAGCACGACCACAGGAGTCTCAGGCAGCAAAAAGGCCGACAGCAGCAGTAACAGTGACAGCAGCAAGGATACTGCCGGCAAGCAGTGATATAAGATAGGAAAATTTTAAGTATGGATCAGTCAAAAATACGTAATTTTTGCATAGTGGCGCATATTGACCATGGAAAATCCACCCTGGCGGACAGGATCATTGAGAAAACCGGTCTGCTTACGGAAAGAGAAATGCAGGAGCAGGTGCTGGATAATATGGATATTGAGCGTGAAAGGGGCATAACCATAAAGGCCCAGACGGTCAGGACCATATATAAGGCCAGGGACGGACAGGAATACATATTTAATCTTATCGATACTCCGGGACATGTGGATTTCAACTATGAGGTATCAAGATCTCTGGCTGCCTGCGACGGAGCCATTCTGGTGGTTGATGCGGCTCAGGGAATAGAGGCCCAGACTCTGGCCAATGTATATCTGGCCCTGGACCACGACCTGGATGTATTTCCGGTCATCAACAAGATAGATCTGCCGAGCGCAGAGCCCCAGAGGGTCATAGATGAGATCGAGGATGTAATAGGACTTGAAGCTCAGGATGCTCCCCTTATCAGTGCCAAGAACGGCATCAATATAGAGGAAGTCTTAGAGCAGATCGTTACTAAGATA
>R03__coassemble_1530_pt1 | contig 10654 bp, 9 predicted proteins | sample R03__metabat2_low_PE_031 | metagenome-assembled genome bin R03
AACTGGAGAAGTCGCTTAGTGAATATATTCCCAAAGGCAAGCAGAGGCTGGAGCAGTAGCAGGACGGAGGTGCTTTTTCTTTAGTGCTTTCTGTGGTAAAATGTGGGGGTTGTGTATAGGAGGAAATAATGGACCGATTCTTAATATATCTGGTGGCAATACTTCTTTTGATAGTATTGATCGTTATGTTTAATGAAAAAGTGACCAAAATAGCAAACGAGATAGCACTTCTTTCGCTGTCGCTGCTTGTGGGCATCGCAATGATCACAATTGTATATTTTAACGGAAGAGGGCAGATAGCGGGGGATGTGGCCAATGTGCTCAATACCTTCAGGATTGATAAGGTGCTCTTAAAGGGCCTGCTGTGCTTTATGCTTTTTACCGGTGCTGCGGAGCTTAAGCTGCCCAGTCTTGTGCATAACTTTAAGCCCATATGTCTTCTGGCTTTTCTGACCACCCTTATTACTTCTGCTGTATATGGATTGCTTTTCTGGCTCGTTACACTTGCCCTGGGACTGGATATAGGGTTTACCCTGTGTTTTCTTTTGGGCTCCATAGTATCGCCGACTGACCCTATTGCCGCAACCGGTATCCTTAATAAGATGGGACTTACCAAAAATGTTACGGCTATTATGGAGGGCGAATCACTTTTCAATGACGGTACAGGTGTAGCCCTGTTCATATTCATCAAGGAGCTTTATCTTGATACCAAGAGCAGCAATTTCTTCCTGGTAATGGGGAGAGAGCTTTTCGGTGCCATACTGGTGGGCCTGGTGGTATCCTTCCTGTTCTGCCTTCTGGCCAAACAGACCAAGGACCCCATTAAGCATATCCTCATATCCCTGCTTACGGTATCCATGTGCTATGTGATCTGTGAGGCCTGTGAATTTTCCGGAGTTATAGCCTCTGTTGTGTGCGGAATCTATTTCTCGACCTTCATGGAGCGGATGAAAGCGAAGGATGCTTCCCTTGATCCCATGGATTATTATAAGGATTTCTGGTCAGTCATTGATAAGATACTGAATTATATCCTGTATGTAATGATAGGCATCTCCTTTGTATATGTGACCAAGATAAAGGGCTTTATCATTGTAGCTATTGCTGCCATCGTATTTAATCTGGTGGCAAGATATCTGGGTGTGTATATCGCTACCCTCTTAAGCCGCCAGTGTCCTGACGGATATGAGATACAGCCTTTGACTATACTTATGACCTGGAGCGGACTTAAGGGCGGTCTGTGCCTGGCACTGGCAATGAGTGCCCAGGAATTTTTGCCTGATATGGCCTACCAGTTTATATTATATGTAACCTTTATTACCATTATATTTACGACCATAGTACAGGGACTTACTGTGGGTCGTGTGTTTGAATGGATCAAAGTCAAGTGGAAGAAAAATGCATAAATTTTACAAAGGAGAAGAATGATGGAAAAGAAAAATCTTTTTAAGGAATTGGCTGAAAATGCTTATCCCGGAAGGGGAATAGTCATTGGAAAGTCTATTGACGGCAAATCAGCAGTGTGTGCCTATTTTATCATGGGCAGAAGCTCCAACAGCCGCAACAGAGTATTTGTAACAGAGGGTGAGGGCATTCGTACAGAGGCTTATGACCCCAGCAAACTGGAAGATCCTTCGCTTATCATCTATGCACCGGTAAGGGTACTGGGCAATAAGACCATAGTGACCAACGGTGATCAGACCGATACGATCTATGAGGGCATGGACAGGCAGATGACCTTTGAGCAGTCCTTAAGAAGCAGGGAATTTGAGCCTGATGGACCCAATTACACACCCCGTATTTCGGGCATCATGCACATTGAAAATAACACTTACAATTATGCCATGAGCATTTTAAAGAGCAACAACGGCAACCCCGAGGCCTGCAACAGATATACCTATGCTTACGAGAATCCCATTGCAGGAGAGGGTCATTTTATCCATACCTACATGCAGGACGGAAATCCCCTGCCCAGCTTTGAGGGAGAGCCTAAGTGGGTGGATATCCAGGGAAGTATCGATGAATTTACGGATATGCTCTGGAAGAATCTGAATGAAGATAATAAGGTGTCTCTATTTGTGAGATATATTGATATTGCCACAGGCAAATACGAAACAAGAATTGTAAATAAGAATAAATAGGAGAGACAGAATGAAAGAATTTGAACTTAAATACGGATGCAATCCCAATCAAAAGCCTGCTAAGATCTACATGCAGGGTGAGGGCGAGCTGCCTATAGAGGTATTGAACGGACGCCCGGGATATATCAACTTCTTAGATGCCTTCAACGGATGGCAGCTGGTAAAGGAACTGAAGGAGGCCACAGGCCTTCCTGCGGCCACAAGCTTTAAGCACGTATCACCTGCAGGTGCCGCTGTGGGACTTCCCTTAAGCGATGTACTTGCCAAGATATACTGGGTAGATGACCTTGGTGAACTGAGCCCCTTAGCCTGTGCCTATGCAAGAGCCAGAGGTGCTGACAGAATGAGCAGCTTCGGAGATTTCATCGCTTTATCGGATGTGTGTGACGTATCAACGGCCAGGATAATAAAAAGAGAGGTGTCCGATGGAGTCATAGCTCCGGGATATGAGCCTGAAGCCCTGGAAATCCTTAAGGCCAAGAAAAAGGGCAACTACAATATCATCAAGATAGATCCTGAGTACAGACCGGCCCCGGTTGAGCATAAGGATGTGTTCGGAATTACCTTTGAGCAGGGAAGAAATGAGATAAAGATCGATGACTCACTTCTGCAGAATGTGGTTACGAAGAATAAGGAAATACCTGATTCGGCCAAGATAGATCTTAAGATCGCCCTGATCACCCTTAAGTATACCCAGTCTAACTCAGTATGCTACGTCAAGGACGGACAGGCAATCGGTATTGGTGCAGGACAGCAGTCCAGAGTACATTGTACAAGACTTGCAGGACAGAAGGCGGATAACTGGCTTTTAAGACAGTGCCCTAAGGTGTTGGACCTAAAGTTCGTTGATGATCTGGGAAGAGCCAACAGGGATAATGCCATCGACAATTATATTGGTGATGAATATATGGATGTTCTGGCTGAAGGAGCCTGGCAGAAGATATTCAAGGTAAAACCCGAAATATTTACCAGGGAAGAGAAAGAAGCCTGGCTGGCACAGATGGATGGTGCTGCACTTGGCTCAGATGCCTTCTTCCCCTTTGCGGATAATATCGAAAGAGCCAAGAAGAGCGGCGTGAAATACATTGTTCAGCCCGGAGGCTCAGTAAGAGATGACCTGGTTATTGAATGTGCTGATAAGTACGACATGGCTATGGTCTGCAATGGAGTAAGACTTTTCCATCATTAATTAAAAATACCGGATAAAGCATGGTGCTTTATCCGGTAATTTTTTTACTCTTTGGTAACGATACCATCCCAGTAAATAAGCGGATTTGAGTTTGTCCGACACCTGTTGAAAAAATTGCTTAAAAACCTTATTTAATTGCAACAAAATGATTAATTTGGACTTGTTGAATGTGCACAAACATTTTCTTAAATCCTCCTGCATAGTTGATAATTTTGCTAAAAATTGATAATCTTATTTTATCTGGGTATACAGATAAGGAATAAGGGAGAGTTTTTAATAAAGATGGCAGGAATGGATTCGTATATTGTAGATGCCCTGACAAGGGTATACAAAAAGGAATATTTTTATGAGGAAGCAAGGAAGCTTATAGATGCCAATCCTTCGCAGACCTTTGCAGTCATGGAGATAGATATTAACTGTCTTACCATGATCAATGATATGTATGGTCTTTTGGAGGGAGACAGACTGCTTAGCTATATGGGTGATACCCTGCGCAAGACCTTTGACGGTATTGGGATGACTCTGGCAGCCAGGATTCATGCGGATCTGTTTGTGTGTTTCTTCCCGTACACGGAAGAGGCAGCTAACCGCTATATAAATACCATCGAGGAGGAAATGCAGAAATTTGGCAATCAGATAAGCGTGGACCTGCTTCTTTCTTTTGGTATCTATATCATAGATGCTGTGGACATTAAGGTGTCTACCATGTGCGAGAGGGCCAATCTTGCACTTAAGACAGTCAAGGGAAATTACATCAAGCATGTGGCGTATTTTGATGCCAAGATGCACAGGAAGGCTTTGCAGGAGGTGGATATCACTTCACGGATGAGCAGGGCTTTGAGGGACAGGGAATTTACCGTATTCTACCAGCCTAAGCACAGTCTGGATGATGAGAGAGTTATAGGCGCCGAGGCGCTGGTAAGGTGGGTAACTCAGGACAAGGGTATGGTAAGTCCGGGAGTCTTTGTACCTATATTTGAGAATAATGGCTTTATTATGAAGCTGGATGCCTATGTATGGGAGGAAACCTGCAGATTCATACATGAGAAAAATGCCCAGGGAATCAAGGTACCGCCCATAAGCGTCAATGTATCCAGGGTGGATCTGTTCAATCCCGACATTGTGGAGGTTATCATAGGTCTCATTAAAAAATATGAGATCGATCCCAAGATGCTCAAGCTGGAATTTACCGAAAGCGCATATACTGAGAGTGAGCAGCTGATGTTAAATGTCATGGACCAGCTCCATGATCAGGGCCTTGAGATCGATATGGATGATTTCGGCAGCGGCTATTCTTCCCTAAATATGCTTAAGGATGTCCCTGTAGATGGAATCAAGATTGACTTAAGATTTTTGAGCAAGACCAAAAATGAGATAAAGGGCCGCAGGATATTATCCTCGGTAATACATATGTCAAAGTGGCTGGGCATTCCCGCTATCGTAGAGGGTGTGGAGACCAAGGAGCAGATAGATCTGCTTAAAAGCTATGGCTGTACCTCCGTACAGGGCTTCTATTATGCCAAGCCCATGCCGGAAGAGGAATTTGTGGCTTATCTGCAGGAGCATGAGGCCGTTGTGCCGGTTACCAAGCCTTTGACAGTCAATGACAAGGTAATGGAGCCTGAAGCCTGGTGGGACAACGTATCAGCAGACTGCGAGCCGGTGCTTGAGATGCATGATGGCTATGTGATCTGTGAGCTGGGAGAAGACGGGGAGCTTCATCTTATGCGTGCTTCGGACAGCTACTATGAGACCTTTGTTACCACAAGGGAGAGCATGTTCAGAGGTGACATGGATATGAAGAGCTTTGTGGTACCGGAGTTTCTAGACCTTTTCATGGATACTTTTAAGCAGGCCAAGGGCTATCACACCGTATCCCAGTGTGTGTTCCAAAGCTATTCGGGACAGGGAATCAAGTGGATACATGCCAAGATCAGACTTATCTCAAGAAATGAAGGAACAAACCTTTATTTCTGCATAGTAGATGATATGACGGACTGCATGCCCAAGGCTTAAAGCGAATATGGATATATCAAAAGAGTCAGGTGCAGGCCGGGCTCTTTTGTTGTAAAATATAAGAAAATAACTTTTGGAGGATATCATGGAAATTAAACCAACACTGGTGATCATGGCTGCGGGAATGGGATCAAGGTACGGCGGCCTGAAACAGATAGACCCTGTGGATGATGAGGGCGATATCATCATTGATTTCAGTATATACGATGCCATAAGGGCAGGCTTCGGCAAGGTGGTCTTTGTTATCAAGCATGCCATTGAGGAAGACTTCAAGAAGGCCATAGGAGACAGGATTGCCCGCTTTATTGAGGTGGAGTATGTATATCAGGAGCTTGACAGGCTGCCTGCCGGCTATGAGATCCCCGAAGGCCGCGTTAAGCCCTATGGAACCGGACATGCTATCCTGTGTGCTGCATCAGCCATAGAGGGGTCCTTTGCGGTTATAAATGCAGATGATTTTTATGGCCGGGGCGGCTTTGAAAAAATAGCCGAATTTCTCAGGGCAAGCAGGGATGATGATAAATACAGATATGCATTTGTGGGATTTGAACTGCATAAGACTCTGACTGAAAACGGTTCCGTTGCCAGAGGGGTATGCGTTGTGGATGAGGATAATTATCTTCAGACCATAAATGAACGCACCAGGATAGAAAAGCATGGCGCTGATGCAGAGTATACCCCTGATGATGGAGCAAGCTGGATAAAGCTTCCCTATTCTTCGTATGTGAGCATGAATATGTGGGGCTTTAGCCGTTCAATATTAGATGAACTTGAAGTAAGATTCAAACGTTTCCTTGATGAGGAATTGCCTGCCAATCCGCTTAAGGCGGAGTTCTTCCTGCCTTTCGTGGTAGATGAGCTGTTAAAGGAGGGCAGGGCAACGGCCAGGATGCTTCCGACCTCTGATGTGTGGCATGGGGTTACCTATCAGGAGGATAAGCCCATGGTCAGTGCGGCGATCAGAAGTCTGAAGGAAGCAGGGGAGTATCCGGTTAATTTATGGGAATAGGGGGATAAAGATGCAGATCAAAGATGATTACGACATAGAATTTTATCCGTTTTTCGGTGGACTCAAGCCCTCCGGACAGAGATTGTATAAGAATTTATTTCCGAAGATAAAGGTTGCTGATGAAAACATAGCCATAGAAGGCAAGTATACTCCGGAAATGATATATCCCGTTATGCATGCCATTTACAAGGACCATCCGGAAATCTTCTGGTTTACCGGTTCCTGTCAGGTGACCATAAGAGACGGCTATGTGATCGAGTTGGTTCCGGAATATAACAAACTGGCAAAGGGGTATGAAAAGAAGGCCAAAGAACTGGAAAAGGCCATAGGAAAATATCTGGAGGGCACTTATAAATTAAGCCTTATTAATAAAGCGAGGTAAATCCACGACAGGATGGTGAGAGGCGTTGTCTATAAGCATAACGACGAGGACCAGACGGCCTATGGATCCCTGGTAGGCGGTAAGGCCATATGTGCCGGTTATGCCAGAGGCTTTCAGCTGCTTATGCACAGACTGGGCATCCCCTGCTATCTGTGCAGCGGTAACGCCCTGAACAAGAAAACAAAAGCCTGGGAACCCCATGGATGGAACATCCTTAAGCTTGGAAGCCAGTATTATATAATGGACATAACCTGGGATGATATAAGTGACAGCAGGCTTGATGACCTTATAGGCTATACCTATTATAACTGTACTGATGCTGATATAGCAAAGGATCACAAAAGAGGAGAAGAGGAGGTCATACTTCCCAAATGTCTGGGAAAGGAATATTCCTTCGAAAAGGCTTACGGGATAAGTCCCGCACTGGACAGGATATACCAGGAAGGCGTGACTCACAAAGAGGTGGTCACAAATGAAAAGCAGCTTGGAGATATGGTCATTGCAGCTGTAAAACAGGCCGGTAAGGGAAATGTGAAGCTTACCTTCCCCGTAAAGGATAAAGCAGTCTGCAAAAACTCCTTAGGCTGGGCAGATGCGGCGATAAAAAAGGCGTCGCTTCCCGTAAACAGCTGGAAGATCAAGGGTGATCTGAGGGACTATTATAACGGTTGGTACAGAATGGAACTTAATATTAAGCTGGGATAAAAAATGACAATTTTTCTGACAAGTAGTTTTATAAAATATCAAAAACCAAGTGAATATGAGCCGGCTCCTCTTATGGAAGATAATGGCTTTACGGATAATCTTAAGAGTTACTGGAAGGGAGAGTCCAATTTTCTTATTTTTACCAGTGATCCTGCGGATTATGCCATGACGGACCATCTGGCTGTAGAAATGTCCGATGCCTTCAGACTCTCAGGCTTTAGTGTTGCCAAGATGAGATGCTATGACAACCGCAGCATAGATGCGTATATGGAGGAGCATTCCTGCAGCAGTATTATGGCAGCGGAGGAGAGCATAAAGGAGGCTGTCAGCTGGGCTGATGTAATATTTATTGCCGGAGGACATGCTCCTACTGAGAATAAATTCATGAAGCTTTGTAATCTGGCTGATGCCCTAAAGAATTTTGGCGGACTTCTCATTACTCTAAGTGCCGGCAGTGTTAATTCGGCATCACAGGTGTATCTGATCCCTGAGAAGGAAGGAGAAACCTTAAGACCGGATTATGTGAAATATACATCAGGACTGGGACTTACGAATATTTGCATGATTCCCCATATTCAGTATCTTAAAAGCGTATCCTTAGACGGAAGGGATATGGTCAAAGATATTGTGGCAAATGACAGCAAAGGCAGGGAGTTTTACCTTATTCCCGACGGAAGTTACTTTATCATAGACAACGGTATTACCCAGTTCTTCGGCATGGGAGAAGTGATCAGGGACGGCAAGATAAGAGAACTTAGTGCAGGTATTGTCAATACGGATAACAAGGCCTACAGGCGGGGTGGCGAGGAAGGACATTTTGAAAAGAACCGTTTCTTTGATACCCTGATGAGCTCCGGCTATGATCTGGTCCTGGAGATCGATGATGCGACTCACAGGGTGGAGTTCTATCATGTAAGCGAATTCATGCTGAGCAAGGGAGTTATCCCGGTAAAAATGAAGACCTATGATGAGGTTACGCAGGTCGTGGCCCGTCTGTTGGTTGAGGATGAAAGAGAATGTGCCCTGGAGCAGCTGCGTGCGGGCTATGTAAGAGACGTGATAATCAGAGACGGTGCCTATGTGGTGACCATGCACATAGATACCGGTGAAGGGCTCAGAACTGAGAATATGCGTATTATATCCATGCCGGGAGAACCCGGCAGGATGCTCTGCTTTATGTCTGATATTTCTTCGGTGCTCGATCATGACTGGATGACGGATGTATATTCAAGGTATGGTTTCGTAAGTGAGGGAGACAAAATCCTAAAGAAACTGGATCCTAACAAGGAATACTCCGTGGTATATTCCAATATTTCCGGTTTTAAGGCTGTAAATGATATGTTTGGCACCTTCCATGGAGATATGGTCATATTTGCGCTGAGGGATGTGCTGAATGCTGCCTTCGTCCCTGTTATTATGGCGCGCCTTGAAAGCGATCATTTTATCCTTATTACAGAGAAAAAGAACTTAGATGAGGCTAATATCAACAGAGTCTGTCACAGGGTGTATGTCGCCGATTATATAGAATATCAGTATACTATCCGTCTGGGTATTTATCATTTGAAGGATAGGAGTGTATCCATATCCACAGCACTGGATGGGGCAAAGCTGGCTGAAGCAAGTATCCCTGATGACCAGGGCAAATGTTATGCTGTCTTTGATGAGAAGATGCGTATGGATTACCTTGAACAGCGCAAATTTATTGCTGAACTTGATGATGCACTGGCTGCCAGAGAGTTTAAGACCTATTATCAGCCTGTGGTGGATGCAAAGACAGGAGAGATCATTTCTGCGGAGGCACTGGTCAGATGGCAGCATCATGAAAAGGGCATGATCCCGCCGGGAGTATTTGTTCCGGCCTTTGAGGAGGGCGGCCTTATAAGCAAGATCGATCATTTTATGGTCAGCAATGTACTCAGGTTCAATAAGGAGAGAAAGGATAAGGGACTTAAATTTGTGCCCTGTGCGGTTAATCTGTCCAGAGTTGATTTTTATGATACCCGTATAATGGATGAGATAATGAACTGGCTGCATTCCTCTGATGATATCAAAAATATGCTGAAGCTGGAGGTTACCGAGTCGGCCTATGCCATATTGGAAAATAAGGCCCTGGAATACCTGAATGATATGAAGGGAATGGGAATGTCGCTATTATTGGACGACTTCGGAAGCGGTATGTCCTCCATGTCCACTCTGGAGAGCTTTGATTTCAATATTATCAAGCTGGATATGGGCTTTATCAGGAAGATAGGAAAGAGCAAAAAGGCCGAGGCTATCATTAAGTCAGTCATATTGATGTCCCATGCACTGGGGGCCAGGGTAGTGGCCGAGGGAGTGGAGACCGAGGAGCATCTGGAATTCTTAAGAGCTGCCGACTGCGATATGATACAGGGTTATTATTTCTACAAGCCCATGCCAGAGGAAGAATTTGCAAAGCTTCTGGACAAGTAAATATCATATGTAAAATAAAAAGACGTAAGTTAAAAACCAATGTCATTAAGTTAAGAGAAAATCAGTCAGGCTTCGGTCCGGCTGACCTCTTAACAAAATGACGAAGTGGTTTTTTATTTTTCAAAATTTCTATCATACTTATTATGTAGAGATTAAGAGAAATGGAGACCAAAGAAAAAACTGAATAACGTAACCAGATACCCCGATGTCTGGAAAATAGCCTTAAAAGGCTGTAACTATAAATTATTTTATAGACAGCCCTTCGGGAAGGCTGTCGGAAAGATTAAGAGGTAAAAAATGGGATACCGTAGCGAAGTAGCAATCAAATGTGAATCAAAGGCATACGATAGATTTGCCAAAGTTTTTACTCAGAAAGAAATGTGGATTAAGCCTGACAAAATCCTTCACGATATCGAGAATGATGATTATGTCATTTATTGGGATTGGATTAAGTGGTATGAAGATTTTGAGGGCGTTTCCGCAATTCAAAATGTCATGTCAGAACTTGATGAAGAACATGATGGAGATGCTGATGACCAATTAGGATATCGCTTTATGAGGCTTGGCGAAGATGACTCTGATATAGAAACACAGGAAAACACGTATGACCTTGAACTCTATATGATTAGGAAAATTGACATTCCCGAAGATTGGACAGAAGTCACTTTCGATGAGTCAGTTGAAGTCTGATTTCATTCGTCTTGAATAATTCGGCTAATCATGTTAAACTATCCTTACCAAGAAGGATTTCTCTTTTAGAGATA
>R03__coassemble_1551_pt1 | contig 10560 bp, 8 predicted proteins | sample R03__metabat2_low_PE_031 | metagenome-assembled genome bin R03
ATAAGCGTATATGATAATCTTAAGCTTTGGGCCGCGGATAAGGAGCGACTTTCATCCGCACTTGAGAAATATGAGCTTAAGGATATTCAAAAAAAGCGTGTAAGCAGGCTTTCCGGAGGCATGAAAAGACGTCTGGCAGTGGCCATAGCCCTGGTAAATGAGCCAAAACTCCTTATAATGGATGAGCCTACGGCGGCCCTGGATGTGGTCTATAAGGAACTGATCCATAAGGAAATGCTAAACTTTACAGATAATGGGGGAACCATTATAATGGTGTCTCATGAGAAAGAAGAACTGGATATGTGCGATCTTGTATACAGGATAGAGGATTGCAGTGTCAGGGAAATAAATTGTTAATACTGAGGGGAGAAATCAAATGGACGAGAACAATATGGGAATCGAAGGTATCAATTCAGATGAGACGATGCCTATTGATACCGAGGCAGTGGCAAATGCCGTAAAGACTCAGACGGATGTGTCGGAGGCTTCTTCAGACGAGGTAATGAATGTACCGGAGGCTGAGACCGGTAAAGCCGCAGATACGACAGAGACAGTCGAGTCGGTGGGGGCGTCAGATGACAGTGACCTGGTGCTGTATGAAAAGGATGGGGTAAGAAATCCCAAGAAGCTTATTAAAAAGCAGCTTGGTTTTGATGCCTACACAGGTGAAGCAAAGTATGAATACCTTGTGGAGGCATCTGTAAATGAAGAGACTAATGAGCCTGTATGCGTAAGAGTAATGCAAAGGGGCTTTGATGCCATGACAGGCAAGCCTGTGTATATTGATTATACGGAAAATGCTAATGATAATACATCAGATTCCGGTGAAAATGTTGCAGAAGCCCCCAAAAAGGCGTTTAAGATCAACTGGGGTATAGCAGGTATCATAGCTGCAATAGTGATCCTGCTTGTTGCAGCAGTCCTGCTTATAAGGGGAATCGCAGGAGGACTTGGGGCACACAGTAAGATACTAAATGCTTCTATAAGTACCATAAAGGGTGACGTCTTCGGTTCTCAGGCCCTGGATGCTCTTGATATATTGTCAAGCGATGCCCAGACCTATGAAGCTGAGATCGACATGAATACAGATATGGGCAGGATGAATCTTAATATGGATTATGCCTTTGATGCTTCCAAGGGCCAGATGGGTATCAATGGTGCTGCAAAGGTCAGCGGTGTGGTGGAAGAGAACTTTAGTCTCTATTATGATGATTCCATTATCCAGGTTTCCCTGCCGGATCTGATCGATGATACCATATTCCAGTATGATTATACTTCAGAGGACAATGACGGATATATCTATGACCTGGTGAGAGACGAGACTGAGGGCAAGCTTTCGGATGTAAATGCACTTCTTACTGCTTCAAACAATATGTATAAGAAAAGCAGCAAGTACAGGAATGCACTCAAGAAGGAACTTTTAAAGGTATATAACAACATTGAGATAGAAAAGACAGACAGCGATTATTTTGAGATTGATGATAAGGACAGAAAGTGTGTCGGGTACAGCTTTACCATTGATGAGGATATTCTGGCAGGCTGTCTTGATGCTGCTGAAAATGCCATCCTTGAAACCTATGGCGATGATTACTCGGATATGATAAGTGCCGCCTGCAGACTCACCGGTGAAGATGAATGGGATGAGATGTTTGAGGATGCAAGGGAGGAACTCAAGGATTTTGATGATATAGATGTGGAAGTCTATATTTACAAAAATAAGCTTGCTGCTGTTAAGGTGGAAACAGACTATGAGGATGTCAGTGTGGAATTCCAGGGAGGAGATACACGTACTTCCAATATGAGGATCAAGTATTCGGACAGATGGGACTCATATAATGTCAAGCTTAAGAGTGAGCTTGATGGTAAAAAGCTTGAGGGAAGCCTTACAAGCGCCGGAGTCAATATGTTGAATTATACCTATAATACCGAGAGCGGCAAATTGGAGCTTTCCGTGGATGGATCTGAAATGGAATGTGTCATCAGAGTGAAGGACGGCAGTATAGAAATGGGCTTTGACGGATATCTTGACGGCTATAACATGGAGGCTGATCTGAACATATCCAAAAAGGCCAGGATAAAGAGCTTGGAGGATGGGGATATATTCGACGTAGGAACTGCTGAACTTGAAGATTTTACGGATCTTTTTAAGGAAATGGGAATTGCCGGCAATTCCGTGATCAACGAACTTGAGTATCTCTTCTAGGAAGCTTTTATGCCTGCAAGACTTTTTATGATGGAACTGAAAAATGCTTTTATTACTGTGGCCGGGACGTTTTTGGCGTCTTTGGCCATAGTTTGTGTGGGGATCTTTCTGCTCGGCTATCACATGGGATTATGGGGAAATACTGAGAAAGAAGCAGCCATGATACTGGGAATGGTAGTTGAGGATAATGAGGAGGATTTCGGTGAAATCCTAAGCTATGTCAATGAATTTTCAACTGTGAAAAGCTTTTGCAGCTTTAAGCAGCTTAAGAATACAGATGAGGGAATTAAGCAGCTGCAGAGCGGTGAGATTGCCATGCTTATGGTAGTGCCAAAGGATTTTGTAAGTGAGGCCGAGCATATGGTCGATACCCGGGTCACTGTGTATGTGCCGGGCAGTATCAGTCGTATGCAGTACAGGCTCCTTGCCTTGTTTTCCGAACTTGAGACCATAATGTTTACCACTGAGAATTCCATACTTTCCATGTATGACACCATGGAATGCTATGAACTTGATATGAGCATTAATGAAATGGAAAATGACCTGCTGCTTTATTTTGTTATGAATTATCTTACAAAAAGCATGCTTTTTGATACCGAATATATTACTGCCTATGGTGAGTACACACCTGTTCAGTTTTATATGGTTGCGGCTTATCTTATTATTCTGTTTATGTGCGGCATTGGAATTTTTAAGAATTACTCGGCAGGCATACTGCAGATTGAAAATATTGTTTTTAATAACAGACCCCGTCTTATTTTATGGACGTTTATCAAGGTATGGATAAATATGATTCCCATTTTTGTTCTGGGACTTTTACTCAGAGTGCCCATGGCTGCAATAAGTGATCTGACAGATGGGAAAACTGCCCATTTCGGGGCAGATACCATTATGCTTATAATGCTTGTTTCACTGTGCATAAGCTCCGTCATTCATGTTTTTGCCCAGCTTTTTAAGGCAGGTGAGGCCGGCAGCGCCTACCTGCTCTTTATAGGGGCCATGAGTGTGCTTTCAGCAAATCTGCTCTCGGCCTACTATCTGCCCAGGCCATTTATGAAAACCTGCGATCTCTGGCCTATGGGGGCGGCCAGGAGACTGCTTTTGGGAGTTCAATGGGGATATGTTCCCACAGCGCAGGTCTGGTATCTTGTGAGCCTGACTATTGGTTTTATGGCGGTGGCCAGCTGGCTTTACCTGAAGCGCTTAAAGAGGATATAAAGTATGTATATTAAGTGGGCACTTATTACCCTTAAAAGAAATATATGCAGTGTATCCTTCTGGGTACTTGCCCTGCTTATGGTGGTATTGATATACAGCCTTGGTTTTGCCTTTGATAAAGGCAGCGAAAACATGACTGTCCTTTTGTACAGTGAGAACAGCGAGGCCGGGGAAGAGATCATAGAATATCTTACAAAGCAGGAGGATATGGGCTATAGCTTTGCAGCTGTTGACAGTGTTGAAGATATCAGGACTTCGGTTATCAGAAATGAGGCCTGCTGCGGATATGTGTTTACGGAAGGCCTTGATGAGGCTATCCATGCACAGAAGTACAATGAGGAAATAATCTGCATAGCATCTGCGGATTCTATGGAGGCATATATAACGGGAGAAATAGTCTATACAGCCGTACTGGATAAGTTTGGAGACAGTATATTTAAGGCCTATCTTGAGGGTGAGGCTTTGGAGGCGGAAACGGCAGGATATGCTGTTGACAGATACCTGGACATTAAGTCGGACAGAAACTTCGGTATATATGAGGTAAAGACTGTGGATACGGGGACTGACAATAAGACGCAGGAGAGCATAGCTGTACTGACCTGGTCCTTAATATTTATTTGCTCATTAATGAGAAGCTTTTTGGAAAGGCACAGACTGCAGAATCTGTACAAAGCCCTGGATGTTTACAAAAAATGTCTGTTTTCAATTCAGGTGTTGCTGACTGAGCTGGTCCTGTACGGGATAATAGGTATGGTATTTGATTTGATAAGAGGTTAAAAAGATGCAGGAAAGTTTATCTTCAGACAAAATTGAATTATTTGAAACAATGGAAATGAAAAAGGCTGTTGTGAAGCTGGCTCTGCCTACAGTGGTGGGCTGTCTGGTAATGGTCTTTTACAATCTGGCAGATACATATTTCGTAGGACTTATCAATGACCCTATTGAGACAACTGCGGTAACACTTGTGGCACCGGTGATACTTTTGTTTAATGCGGTAAATAATCTTTTTGGCGTGGGTACTGCCTCCCTTATGAGCAGGGCTCTGGGAAGCAGGGATTATGAGACTGTAAAAAAGACTTCAGCCTTTGGATTTTATGCAGCTCTTGGAAGCGGACTTATATTTTCCCTTTTAGCGCTGATATTCCATACACCTCTGCTGGGAATACTGGGCTCCCAGGCCTCAGATCATGATGCCACCTATGCCTATATGACCTGGACTGTGTTTTTCGGTGCAGCCCCTGCAATACTCAATGTGGTCATGGCCAATATGGTCAGAGCAGAGGGAAGTGCCATGCATGCAACCTTAGGAACCGTAAGCGGCTGCATACTCAACATTATCCTGGATCCCTTCTTTATACTGCCCTGGGGACTTAATATGAAGGCGGCCGGAGCCGGACTCGCTACCTTTATAGCCAACTGCGTGGCCTGTATGTATTATCTTGTGTATATGCGGCTGAAAAAGAATACAACCTTTGTTACCATATCGCCCAAATACCTTAAGCCGGATATGAAGGTGGTCAAAGAGGTCTGCTCTGTGGGAGTGCCTGCGGCAATACAGAATATTTTAAATGTTACGGGAATGACCATACTGAATAATCTTTGCAGTAAATATGGCGCAGAGGCTGTTTCCGCAGTGGGTATAGCTCATAAGCTTGCCCTGATACCCATGTATTTTTCCATGGGTATCGGACAGGGGATAATGCCGCTTATAGGCTATAATTATGCAGCTGATAACAAAAAGCGTATCCGTCAGGCCCTAAAGACGACCATAAGTATTTCTGCAGTTATCATCCTGGTACTTTTATTGGTATTTTTATTAAATCCCGAAGCTATCATGCGCAGCTTTATGGAAAATGAGCTTGTGGTTGAATACGGAGCTGCCTTCCTAAAGGGAATGATCATGGCCACGCCCTTTTTTGCCCTGGATTTTCTGGCAGTGGGAGTCTTCCAGGCCTGTGGTCTGGGCAAATACGCCTTTTACTTTGCCATTGCCAGAAAGGTAGTGCTGGAGATACCTGCCATGCTCATTCTGGATCACATATTCCCTATGTACGGACTGGCCTACGCCCAGCTGTGCGCTGAGATTGTGCTTGGGTGCATTGCAGTCTTACTTATCAAAAAGATTGTTTCCGACAAATAAAGCTTTGGCAGAGAGGCTTGACTATGATCCTGTATCAGGCGCCCTTGGAGGGCATAAGCGGATATATATACAGAAATGCAATAAATGACATCTTCGGTGGAGTGGATAAATATTTTGCTCCCTTTATATGTCCATATGAAAAGAGGATAATCACCGATAAGGAGATCAGGCAGCTTAAGCCCCAGAATAACCGTAATATAAAGCTTGTGCCCCAGATCATGACTACGGATGCCAAAGCATTTAAGGAGCTGACAAAGCGTCTGCATGAGGATTTCGGCTATGAGGAGTTTGACCTTAATATGGGCTGCCCGTCACAGACTGTGGTATCCAAGGGCAGGGGAGCGGGCTTTCTTGCCGATCCTTTAAAACTGGATGACTTTTTACAGGATATATTTGAAGATAACAGCTTCAAAATTTCCGTAAAGACCAGACTGGGCATGAAGGATAAAGAGGAATTTATTAAACTTCTTGAAATTTACAATAAATATCCCCTGTGTGAGCTTATAGTGCATCCCAGAGTCAGAGAGGAATTTTATAAGGGAGAACCCCATTATGACAGCTTTGAATATGCCCTGAACAACAGTAGAAACAGGCTTGTTTATAATGGGAATATAGGTCCCTGCGCAGCTGAGATCCATAAAAATGGCCCTTTACAGGGGATATTGGAAAGAGCTGTTAAGGAAGAGATGCCTCTTATGATCGGAAGGGGCATGGTGGCCAATCCGGCAATCTACAGACAGCTTAAAGGAGGAGCGGCTGCTTCAAAGGAGGAACTGAGAGCCTTCCTTAACAGGCTTAAGGAGGATTACAGTGAAGCCTTTTATGGAGAAAAGCCTGTTTTATATAAGCTTAAGGAGACCTGGGCTTTTATGGGACCCTACTACGAGCAGTATTATGAACTTCCTCATAAATTGTGCAAAAAGGTCATGAAAGCCGGCAGGATAAGCGAATATAATGCCATAGAAAATGAAATATTTACTGTGCTTGATCTGTAGATAAAGACAGGCGCAAGCTAAAGCAGGCGGCCAATCCTTTAATTGACATAAGAGGTATTATTGTATACAATTATCCGTGTTGCAATAATGCATACAAAGGATGGAGATCATATGGGAAAATATGATGTAAAAGATGAAGTAACCGATAAATATTCCCTTCGCGGCAGGGTATATCACAAGATAAGGGATGATATACTTGCAGGCATCTACAAGGACAATGAGGAACTTAAGGAGATGGCCATAGGCGAGGAACTGGGAGTCAGCAGGACACCTGTAAGGGAAGCCTTCAGACAGCTTGAACTGGAAGGCCTTATAAGGATCATCCCAAATAAGGGTGCTTACGTGACAGGAATTACCGTCAAGGATGTGCAGGATATCTATATGATGAGGTCCAAACTGGAGGGACTGGCTGCCAGGTGGGCTGTGGAAAATATCACGGATGAACAGCTTGAGGAAATGGAGGAAAATATATATCTTTCCGAATTCCATGCCAGCAAGGGGCATATGGAGCAGATCGCCAATCTGGACAACAGATTTCATGAGATACTCTACGAGGCCTGCAACAGCAAGATGTTGGAGCATCAGCTCAGGGATTTTCATGAGTATGTACTCAGGTTCAGAAAACGTACCTTGTCCCAGAGCAGCAGGAGCACCCAGTCAACTGCGGAGCATAAGGAGATCATGGAGGCCATCAAGGCCGGTGATGCCGACAGGGCTGAGCTTGCGGCCAACAGACACATAGTCAATGCCTATGACAATATGGTCAAAAACGGACTTCAGTAATATAACGAAAAATATGTAATTAAGGAGCATAAAGATGGAAAAGATTAAAATGACAACCCCCATTGTGGAAATGGACGGAGATGAAATGACCAGGATCCTCTGGAAGATGATAAAGGATGAACTGCTGCTTCCCTTTATTGAGCTTAACACAGAGTACTATGATCTGGGCCTGGAGCACAGAAACGAAACTGATGACCAGGTTACGGTTGATTCTGCTAATGCCACCAAAAAATACGGTGTGGCTGTTAAGTGTGCCACCATTACACCCAACCAGGCCAGAATGAGTGAGTACAATTTAAAGCAGATGTGGAAGAGTCCCAATGGTACCATCAGGGCCATGCTGGATGGTACGGTCTTTAGAACACCCATCATTGTAAAGGGCATTGAACCCTGTGTCCGCAACTGGGAAAAGCCTATCACCCTGGCCAGACATGCCTATGGAGATGTCTACAAAAATGTGGAGATTGATGTACCGGGCGAAGGTACTGCCAAACTGGTATTTACTGATAAGGAGGGGAATACCACAGAGGAAGTGATACATGAATTTAAGGGTCCCGGAGTCATCCAGGGTATGCATAACACGGATAAATCCATAAGCAGCTTTGCAAGGGCCTGCTTTACCTATGCCATAGCGCTTAAGCAGGATCTCTGGTTTGCAACCAAGGATACCATTTCAAAGAAATACGATCATACCTTCAAGGATATTTTTAACGAGATATACGAGGCTGAATTCAAGGACAAATTTGAAGAGCTGGGCATTGAATATTTCTATACTCTGATAGATGATGCCGTAGCCCGTATCATGAAGTGCAAGGGCGGACTTATCTGGGCCTGCAAGAACTATGATGGTGACGTAATGAGTGATATGGTAAGCTCTGCCTTCGGCTCACTTGCCATGATGACCTCTGTGCTGGTATCACCTGACGGAGTCTATGAGTATGAAGCAGCCCATGGTACAGTGCAGAGACATTACTATAAGCATCTTAAGGGTGAGGAGACCTCTACCAATTCCGTAGCTACCATTTTTGCCTGGAGCGGAGCATTGCGCAAGCGTGGTGAGCTGGATGGCAATAAGGAACTGGTTGATTTTGCAAATGCCCTGGAAAAGGCAACCTTAAGCACTATAGAATCAGGTAAAATGACCAAGGATCTGGCTCTCATAACCAGCCTTAAGGATGTGACTGTGCTTAATTCACAGGATTTTATCAGGGCCATCAGATCGACTCTTGAGGCCATGCTTTAAAAAGACTCAAAATACAGATTGACAACTACGCCGATTTAAGGTTAAATTGGTGTAGTTGACAGGGGGCATTAGCGCAGCTGGGAGCGCGCCACAATGGCATTGTGGAGGCCACGGGTTCGAATCCCGTATGCTCCATTACAAAAATGTTTGATTAATTGTTGAAGGGCTGTTGGCAGGCAAATGCTGCGGCCGTATAAAAATAACCGTCAGCGGTGCTGATGGTTTTTTTATGCAGAGGAATCATGAAAATAGATATAGTCTGTGTTGGAAAGATCAAAGAAAAATATTTTACAGAGGCACTTTCAGAGTATGCTAAAAGGCTGTCAAAATACTGCACCTTTTCCATAAAGGAGGTAGCAGATGAAAAGACTCCCGAAAATGCTTCGTCAAAGGAAGAGACGCAGATCAAGGCAAAGGAAGCGGACAGGCTGTATAAATACATCAGTGACGATGCTTATGTCATCGCTTTGGCCATTGAAGGGAAAAAATACGATTCAGTCGGATTTTCCCAAAAAATTGACAAAATATGGGGGATGGGTAAAAGCCATATCATTTTTGTTATAGGCGGGTCACTGGGAATCCATGAAGACCTGAAAAAAAGAGCAGATGAACTCATCAGCTTTTCGGATATGACCTTTCCTCATCAGCTTATGAGAGTGATACTTGCCGAGCAGATATACAGGGCTTTCAGGATCAGCAACAATGAACCCTACCATAAATAAAAGGAGACTGCTATGAAGGACATGACCAGGGGCACTCCTGCCAGGATCATCATACTGTTCACGCTGCCCATCATCCTGGGCAATATTTTCCAGCAATTATATAATCTTACGGATTCCAAGCTTGTAAGCCTTTATGTGGATACGACTGCCCTGGCTGCAGTAGGAGCAACCTCTGTTATTTCCGATACCATGATAAGCTTTGTCAATGGGCTGACCCAGGGCTATGCCATACTTATAGCCAGGTATTTCGGAGCAAAAAACGCCAGTCAGATGCGTCGCTCCTTTGCAGGAACCATAATACTTACCATGGGAATGGCCGTTATTCTTACTCTGGTGGGAGAGGCCCTTATTTCCCGCATCCTTATCTGGACCAATACACCCATGGATATTTACGATGACGCCTTAGGCTATGTAAGGATAATAATTGGCGGAATCATATTCTGCGCCTTATATAATATGTGCGCCAATGCCTTAAGGGCCGTGGGAGACAGCAAGACTCCGCTCATATGCCTGCTCATATCGGTTGGCCTTAATATTTTTCTGGATTTCTGGATGATCAGCGGATTGAAGCTGGGCATTAAGGGTGCTGCCATAGCGACAGTTACGGCACAGCTGCTCTCAGGACTGTTTGTACTCATTTTCCTTGTGAAAAAATACAGTATGCTTATTCCGAATAAAGAGGATTTTAAGGAAAGCCTTAAGCTTTTGAAGGAACTGTTTGCCTCCGGAATCTCCATGGGACTAATGGTCTGCATAGTCAATATAGGTACAGTGGTGCTGCAAAGCTCCATTAATGCTTTGGGAACTCTCTATGTTACTACCCATACGGCAGTCAGAAGGATATTCTCCATTATGACGGTCTTCATGTATACCTTTGGCACCACCATGACCACCTTTGTCAGTCAGAATATGGGTGCAGGAGAGAAGAAACGTATTGTGACGGGAGTAAGACAGGCTTTGGCAATAGTATTCTGCACAGCTACCCTGATGGTCTTATTTGCCAATCTTGCAGGCCCCTATGTACTGTCCTGGATCGCATCCACAGAGGATGAGGCAATTATTTATAATGGCACGATGTACTTAAGGTGGGCCTCGGCTTTCTTTTATGTTTTAGGACCTTTATTTGTGTTCAGATGCTCCCTTCAGGGAATGGGACATAAGATAATCCCCCTTGTGTCAAGCTGCATCGAGATGTCCATTAAGCTTGTTTTTGCATGGATATTTGTACCTATGCTGGGATACTTCGGCGTTTGTAT
>R03__coassemble_1556_pt1 | contig 10548 bp, 5 predicted proteins | sample R03__metabat2_low_PE_031 | metagenome-assembled genome bin R03
CGTGCGTTCTCCTCCCTGCAAGTCATACTCACAGACAGATGACTGATGAGCAGCTTATTGGAGCGGGAATCCTGCCTGAATTTATCAGAATGAGTGTAGGTATTGAAAGCGCAGAGGATATCATAGCAGATCTTAAGCAGGCTATTGATCGGATTTAAATTTAAATGGGGTTGTAAAAAGGATGACGAACAGTAAATATAACAAAATTCTATGGAGTGTTTTTTTTCTTGTTTTGCTTTGTTTATTTTTGTCATCCTTTAATTTTGTTTTTGACAACGTAACAGGTTTAGAGGCTTATTCCTTCTTTATTGCACTTGGCCTGGGCGCGGTTTTCTTTCTGCTTTCCTGGCTGATCTATCATATTGTAAGCAACAGGGTATATGAAAATATATCCGTTCAGCCGCTTGTTTATACAGTGTGGACTGTATTGGATGTGCTGGCATTCTTAGTCATAAGGATTTTGTATTTCGCCGGTGTGATAGACTGTGATAAGGAATTGGGAAACATTGCCATGAGAGCCATGATCGGCTCAGATGGCAGGCTGTATTTCAATCTCAATGATTTTGATGGCATTTTTTCATCTCTGCTGTCCGTGTTTTTTAAATTTTTCGGAAATACCTATTTTGCTCTTTATTTTCTTCAATTTTTGTTAATGTGCGGTGGGTTTGCTGCCGTTTATATTGGAGTAAGAAGGCTTCAGGGCCCAATGAGCGCATGCCTTTGCGGACTTTTAATTGCTTTGATGCCCTTTGGTGCACAAAGTATAGCCTATGGCAATTCCTATAATCTTTCTGTCCTGATCTTTGGACTGATGCTGTTGATGCTTGATTATTTTACAAAGATTGTGGAAGGCAAGCACGAGAAACTCATTCCCCTTGGTATTGTCGGGATAATCAGCGGAATTGTATATCTTAATGACAATAATATGCTCATCTTTGTTATTGCACCCCTGATCATTATTTTGTTGAGCTACTCTGATTATATGAATGAAAAGCTTATCAAAATGGGCAGCTTTGCCTTAGGGGTTGTACTTGGATTTGTTATCCCCCTTATATTTGATGCTCTGGCTGCTTCCGTCACCATACCCAGGGCCTTTGAGATGGCTTTTGCCAGCAGATTTTCTCTTGATTGCTGTTTTAATCCAGCTAAAGTGATCTTTGATCCTGCCGGATGTGTGGTCCTGATCCTGGCAGTGATGTATATGGCTGTTTCCTACAGGATAAAGCAGGAGGATGCTTTTATCTTTACCCTTATGGCTATTGTGGCCGGAGTCCAGACTATATTGATGGGCGGTTATGACAATGGCGGCCTTTACATGATACTGATGATATGTATGATGGCAATGGGCGGAGTCGGCATCAGATATATGTTCTGCCTTGAAGACGGTACTGAGGCCCAAGAGGATGAGGATGGGACAAACAGAGCCGATTCCGATATACTTACGGAGGAAGAACTTTTCAAACAGCCCGCAGAGCCTGCTTTGGGAGATAAAAAAGATAATTCCTGGGCAAAATTTGATACAGATGTGCTGCCGGTTACTCTCAGGGATGAAGAGCCTGATTCAGAAACGGAGAAGCCGGTGCCTGAAGCAAAGGAGCCTGCTTTTGAAGCAGAAAAGGCTGAGGTGGAAGTTAATGAGCCTGCTTTTGAAGCAGAAAAGGCTGATGTGGAAGCTAATGAGCCTGCTTTTGAAGCAGAAAAAGCTGATGTTTATGCAGATGAGCCTGTTGCTGAAGAAAAAGATTCCTCCAAATTGGCTGATACTGCTGCTGATACCGAAGACAGCACAATGACTGAATCGGCAAAAGAGAATTGCGAGATCCTGGATGACGAGACACCTTCAGGGGATGATTTTGAAAATTCAAGGTTTAAGTTTGAAAGTGCCATGCAGATGTTTGAAAATCTTACCAAAGAGGAGGATGCTTCCGACACAGATGAGTTCTTTACAGAGGAGCCCCCGGAAGCTGTAAAGGAGGATACTCCTGATTTTGTAGAGAATTTTGATTCCATAAGTGAAGCAGCTCCCCAGTATGTTGATGAGCATGTGGATGAGGAAGTAAATAATCTGGCGGATTCCTTTGAAGAATTTGAACTTTCCGAGGCTGATGAATCCCAGGAAGCGAATGAGACTGAGCAGGAAACTGTTGAAGAAGAAATCGAATTTATCGAAAATCCACTTCCTTTGCCAAAAAAGCATGAGCATAGGGAAATGGATTATGGAAGGATCATTCCTCAGGGGCTGATGCACTACGACCATGAGGTTACACCGGATAAAAATCATTATGATTATTGATGAGCTTAATATAAGATAATTTACAGAACGATGTCTCTGAGTAAGAGACATCGTTTTTTTATACAAAAATCATGACTGTAAGCCACAAAATATGGTCGAATTCCTTATGACGATTACAACATTGTGTGTTATAATACACATTGGTATGTTCTCGATGAATACCTGAGGTAATTTATGGCAAACAGTAAAAGTTCTCAATCGAATAAAAGGAAGAGTTCAACCAAAACTGCTTCCAATAAGAATACAAAGAAGAATACAGGCAGGAAAACTTCCAATTCCAAAAACAGTAAAAAGAACGGAAATTTAAGTGAAGAAGATCTTATCATAATCAATTATCTTGTGATAATCGTCACGGTCTTTGCCTGTGTGCTTTTGTTTTTGAGCAATTTTGGAGTTATCGGTACGGTGGGAGACGGTCTGAGCAGGATCATGTTTGGCCTGTTTGGCTCCCTGGCTTATATTTTCCCCATTGTTCTGCTTATATATGCATTTATGTGGATATCCAAGCAGGCAGATGAAAGCGTTGGAAGAAAAATGCTTCTTTTGGTTTTGATGTTTTTCTTCAGTGCGGTACTGTCCGATATGTTTAAGGGATATACTTTTGCTAATGATACCTACAATCTAAAGGATGTATGGCTTTATGGATATGAGGACAGGATTGGTGGTGGCATTCTTGCGGGTTCCTTTGCATTTTTGTTAAACAGCCTGGTAGACAGGTTTGCAACCATATCCATCTGCGTTCTTATACTGCTCATATGCTTTTTCCTTCTATTCGGAAAGTATCTGGTCAATGCCTTTAATTTCAGTTCTGATGGACTGAGGGAGGCTAAGGAGGAAATCTCAAACAGAAATGCCCAGATCAATGAATACAGGGCCGAACGCATAAAGAAGCGCAGGGAAGAAGCAGTCAGATCGGATGAATATGAAGAATATGATGAGGATCCTGAGGAAAGATATTTAAGAAGAAAAGAAGAAAAACAAAGAAAACAGGAAGAAAAAAGAGCCAGGGAGGCTGCAAAGCAGAAGGCAAAGGAAGAAGAAGAGACCAATGATATCCTGAGGATGGATAAGAAAAAAAGCGGTGTGTCCCTTGACACTTCGCTTAAAGGTTCTCAGGCTCAGAGGCGTAAGGATGATATGCATGAGATCAACATTGATGATTCGCTGCAAAGTACCTACGCAAAGGAAGTCGCCATTGCCAGGGACAGCAATCCTTATGATGGCAAGATCAAATTCCATATGCAGGATTATGAAGATTCGGACAAGCAAAATGAAGATGAAAATGAAATTGAAATTTTTGCTCCTGAGCCCGAACAGAAAAATGAGGATTTAAATGCCACAAAACCGGCAAAGCCTGTAGCTTCGGCTACGGTTAATGAAGCACAAAGTGTGAATGCGTCTGCTCCACGAATCAAGGCTCAGCCGGTCAGCGATACCCCAAAGCCTGTTAAAAAGACCAAGAAATATGTTTTCCCCGGTGTAGACCTTCTTGAAAAGAGTCAGTCTATGGCTAAGGGAGATTCCAGGGAAAGTCTGGCTCAGACTGCTGCAGATCTTGTGGCTGCCCTTGAAAGTTACGGAGTTAAGGCTGAGGTTACGGATATCAGCCAGGGCCCCAGCGTTACCAGATATGAACTCAAACCGGATGTGGGAGTCAAGGTCAGTCGTATAACTGCTCTTGCTGATGATCTTAAGATGTGCCTGGCGGCTAAGGATATCCGTATTGAAGCACCTATTCCCGGTAAGTCGGCAGTGGGAATCGAGGTCCCCAATGCCACGGCCGGTTCGGTCAAGATCAGGGAACTTGTGGAAAGCCAGGAATTTAAAAAGTTTGACGGAAATATGATATTTGCAGTGGGCAAGGATATAGCAGGCAAGGTTATCGTGTCCGATATTTCCAAGATGCCCCATATGCTCATAGCGGGTTCTACTGGTTCGGGTAAATCCGTCTGTATCAACACTATTATCATGAGCATTCTCTATAAACATACTCCTGATGAGGTACAGCTTATAATGGTAGACCCCAAGGTGGTTGAGCTCAATGTTTATAATGGCATTCCTCATCTGATGGTCCCTGTGGTCACTGACCCTAAGAAGGCTGCTGCCGCGCTTAACTGGGCTGTCGCCGAAATGACTGACAGATACAAAAAATTTGCGGATATGGGAGTAAGGGACCTGAAAGGCTACAATAAAAAAGTTGAGGATTACGTACCCGAGGAGGGGCAGGAAGAGGTACATAAGCTCCCTCAGATACTCATAATAGTAGATGAGCTGGCGGACCTTATGATGGTTGCCGCAAAGGAGGTAGAAGAAGCCATATGCCGTCTTGCCCAGCTGGCCAGAGCCTGTGGTATTCACCTGATACTGGCTACCCAGAGACCTTCGGTGGATGTTATTACGGGACTTATCAAGGCAAATATGCCCAGCAGGGTGGCCTTTGCTGTTTCTTCCGGAGTTGACTCCAGAACCATACTTGACATGAACGGAGCCGAAAAGCTGCTTGGTAAGGGTGATATGCTTTTCTTCCCCCAGGGCTACACCAAACCTTCAAGAATTCAGGGAGCTTTCGTCTCTGACAATGAGGTATCGGCAGTTGTTGATTTTGTTAAGGAAAAAAATGGCAATTTTGATAAAAGCCAGGATGCCTCTGAGGCAATCAGCAACTTCAGTGCCTCAAGCTCTGGTTCAAACTCAGCAGGCGGAGGCGATGGAGGCTCCGAAATTGATGAGCTGTTTGTCAGCGCAGGTCGCTTCATTATAGAACAGGAAAAAGCTTCCATAGGCAACCTTCAAAGAAAATTCAGGATTGGCTTTAACAGGGCTGCCAGGATAATGGACGAGCTGTGTGATGCAGGCGTAGTTGGACCTGAAGCAGGAACTAAGCCCAGAGATATCCTCATGAGCCGGGAGCAGTTTGATCAGTATGTGGATGAATATTATGTTTAAATAAAGGAGAAGTGTGATGTACAAGTCGGATATTGAAATTGCCCAGGAGGCTGTGCTTGAGCCAATAAAGGATGTGGCTGCCAGAATAGGCCTGACTGAGGATGAACTGGAATTTTACGGCAAATATAAGGCCAAGATCTCAGATGAATACATAAAAAGAATACAGGGTAATAAGAATGGCAAGCTTATACTGGTGACAGCCATTAATCCTACCCCTGCCGGAGAAGGTAAGACCACTACAACAGTAGGTCTTGGACAGGCCTTTGGCAAACTGGGCAAAAAAGCCGTTATTGCCTTAAGGGAGCCCTCCCTTGGACCCTGCTTTGGCATTAAGGGCGGAGCTGCCGGCGGCGGATATGCTCAGGTTGTGCCCATGGAAGATCTTAATCTTCATTTTACGGGAGATTTTCACGCAATTACTTCGGCTAATAATCTTTTGGCAGCCCTGCTTGACAATCACATCCATCAGGGTAATGAGCTGCGCATAGATACCAGACAGATCATATGGAAAAGATGCGAGGATATGAATGATCGAGCCTTAAGAAATGTGGTTATAGGCTTGGGCTCAAAAGCTGACGGAGTGGTAAGAGAGGATAAATTCGTTATAACCGTAGCTTCCGAAATCATGGCCATTTTGTGCCTGGCTGAAGATATGGACGATCTTAAGGCAAGGCTTGCCAAGATCATTGTGGCCTACAATATGGATGGGGAACCCGTAACCGCCAGCCAGCTTGGAGCAGTGGGTGCTATGGCGGCCCTCCTTAAGGATGCAATGAAGCCCAACCTTATCCAGACCCTTGAGCACACTCCTGCATTGGTCCACGGTGGTCCCTTTGCCAATATAGCTCATGGCTGCAACAGCGTAAGAGCTACGAAGACTGCACTTAAAATGGCTGATTACTGCATTACAGAGGCGGGCTTCGGTGCAGATCTGGGCGCTGAAAAGTTTCTTGATATCAAATGCCGGATGGCAGGACTTAAACCGGACTGCGTAGTGCTTGTGGCAACCATAAGAGCACTTAAATATAATGGCGGAGTGGCAAAAGCTGACCTTAACAGCGAAAATCTTGAGGCACTTAAATTAGGTATACAGAACCTGAGCAAGCATATTGAAAATCTTAAGCAGTACGGTGTCCCTGTTGTAGTGACCCTTAATTCTTTTGTTACGGACACCGAAGCTGAAACGGATTTTGTAGAAGGCTTCTGCAGGGATATGGGAGCTGAATTCGCTCTTTCAAAGGTATGGGAATTTGGTGGAGAAGGCGGCATAGATCTGGCCAGGGCAGTATTAAATACCCTGGAAAATAAAACTTCGGATTTTAGATTTCTGTATGAAAACGAGCTTCCTCTTAAGGAAAAGGTGGAAACCATCGCCAAAAAAATATACGGTGCGGATGGGGTGAATTTTACAAAGGCAGCTTCCAAGCAGCTTGATAAGCTTACACAGCTGGGCTTTGGTTCTTTCCCTGTATGTATGGCAAAGACTCAATATTCCCTGAGCGATGATCCCACCATGCTGGGACGCCCCAGTGGATTTAATATAACGGTAAGAGAAGCGTATGTTTCTGCAGGAGCCGGTTTTGTGGTTGTACTGACAGGAGATGTGATGACGATGCCGGGACTTCCGAAAAAACCTGCTGCTTTCGGTATTGATGTTGATGAAAACGGTGTTATAACAGGATTATTCTAGAGGAATTGCCATGCTGTGTCCCAAATGCGGTCATGAAATGGGCGAAGGCAAAATGTATTGCGAGCATTGCGGTGAAGAAATACATATTGTGCCGGATTTTGAACCCGAAATTGACAAAAAAATAAGTTCTGTCCTAAATAATGTGGCTGATGAGATAGATCCGTCCAGGGTAAAGTTGCGTATGACTGATGAGCCTGAAGAGTCAGATGAACTGTATCATGATCAGGTAAGCTATCCGGATGACGTCATTGTTATTCCCAAAAAGCTTTTTATAGGCTCTATGGTTGTTATTGTGGCACTTTTGCTGTTGCTTTGCACTGTGTTTGCATATGGTTTCTATCAGGACAATTCATATACCTATCAGTTATCAAAGGGTGAAAAGCTCTGCAACAGTGGTAAATATGATGAAGCCGTTGCTTATTTTGAAACTGCCTACAAAATGGACAGTGACGAATTGGAACCTTTATTTGACATTGCAAAATGCTATGAGGCTCTGGAAAATACTGATAAAACCTTAGATATCTATCTTCTGATAGTCAGTAAGGATCCCTCTAATGAGGAGGCATTCTCAAAGATTGTGGATATTTTCTTGGGTCTTGAGGATTACGATGAACTGAGCAGTACATTAACTGAGTATGCTTCTGAGGATATCAGATTAAAATATGTGGAATATATTGCCAAGGAACCGGGCTTTTCCCTTGATGACGGAACCTATGACAATGCGGTGGAGCTGAGTCTCATTCCTTCCACCGAGGGCAGTATTTATTATACCCTTGATGGCTCTGAGCCCGGAAGTGACTGCGAACTGTATACTGAGCCTATTACCTTAAGAAAGGGTGAATATACGGTCAAGGCCATATTTGTGAATGAATACGGTATCTGTTCTGAGACAGTAACTCATAATTATGATATTGAATCAGGACTTCCGGATGATCCTGTGATTTCCTTGGAGGGCGGTGAATATGATAAGCCCCAGACTGTTACCGTAACAGCCTCGGATGGAACTGTTTATTACACCGTGGATGGTTCCGATCCAAACAGATACAGTTTGATCTATGCCAGTCCAATATCTATTCCCATGGGCGTAACCACCTATAAATTTGTGGTCATTGATGATAATGGTCAGGAAAGCAATGTTGTTACCAGACGTTATAATCTGAATGTTGCTGTTTCCATAAGCGAACAGCAGGCACTGGATATATGTGTCAACCGGCAGATTGAGTTAGGCAGGATACTGGATGCCAATGGTTCCGTGGAAGGTGCTTTTGGACGGATGATGTATAAGCTTACGGATCTGCGTGAAATTGAAGGAAAGACAGTTTACTTTATCCTGGAATATTACCAGGAGGGTAATGTCTTCACAAATATGGATACCATGTTTGCCATAGATGCATATGATGGAACTGTGTATCATGCAATTGATGACAACAATGGCAGTTATACATTGGAACTCTTCTAAAAAATGCAGATTACGGGTCCCGTATTTACTTGTGGTACGGGACTTGATTTTTTAATGACCATTTTATAGAATATAGTTTGCATTCATTTTAGATTAGTGGTATGGAGGAATTATGTACAAGATTTTAGAAAGCGCTGAGCTTGTTCCTAACATTTACAAAATGGTAGTTGAAGCTCCAAGAGTTGCAAAAAAATGTAATCCAGGTCAGTTCCTTATAGTCAGGACTGATGAGACAAGTGAAAGAATACCTCTGACTATATGCGATTATAACAGAGAGGCCGGCACAATTACTATAGTATTCCAGCCGGTAGGGGCATCGACAAAGATCATGTCTTCTCTTAAGAAAGGGGATGCCTTCCATGATGTTGTAGGACCTTTAGGAAGAGCAAGTGAGCTTATAGATACCCCTATAGATGAACTTAAGAAGAAGAAGATTTTGTTTGTAGCAGGCGGTGTGGGTACTGCACCTGTATATCCTCAGGCCAAATGGCTTCATGAACATGGTGTTGAATGTGATGTTATCATTGGTGCCAAGACCAAGGACCTTCTTATTATGGAAGAGGATTTCAAGGCTGTAAGTAATCTTTATGTTACAACAGATGATGGTTCCTATGGCAGAAGCGGCATGGTTACCAAGGTCATCGAGGATCTGACTGCCGAAGGCAAGAAATATGATCTGTGTGTGGCTATCGGTCCTATGATAATGATGAAGTTTGTGTGCAAGCTGACCAAGGAAATAGGTATCCCCACCATTGTATCCATGAATCCTGTTATGGTAGACGGAACAGGTATGTGCGGTGCATGTAGAATTGTAGTTGGCGATGAGATAAAGTTTGCATGTGTCGATGGTCCTGAATTTGACGGACACCTTGTGGACTTTGACGGTGCCATGAAGCGTTCCCAGGCCTACAAGACCGAAGAAGGCCGTAAGATGCTTGAGTTAACCGAAGGTGCAACCCATCATGGCGGTTGCGGAAATTGCTGATCACAAACAGGAGGAAAATAAAATGGAAGTTGACGTTATGAAAAAGATTCCTGTCCGTGAGCAGGATGCGGCTGTCAGAGCACATAATTTTGATGAGGTATGTCTTGGCTATAATGCTGAAGAGGCTCAGTGCGAGGCTACAAGATGCATTAACTGTAAGAATGCACAGTGTATGAAGGGATGCCCTGTATCAATCAATATTCCCGGTTTTATTGAGCAGGTAAAGCTGGGCGATTATAAGAAGGCCTATGATATTATTTCAGAATCGAGTGCTCTTCCTGCAGTATGCGGACGTGTATGTCCTCAGGAAAGCCAGTGCGAGGGTAAGTGCATCAGAGGAATAAAGGGCGAAGCTATTTCGATTGGCAAGCTGGAAAGATTTGTTGCCGACTGGGCAAGCGAGAATGGCGTTAAGCCTCAGGGCGCAAGCGAAAAGAAAGGCAAGAAGGTCGCTGTTATCGGTTCAGGTCCTGCAGGACTTACCTGTGCGGGAGATCTTGCCAAGATGGGCTATGATGTAACAATCTTCGAGGCTCTGCATGAAGCAGGCGGAGTACTTGTATATGGTATTCCTGAATTCCGTCTTCCCAAGGAAAAGGTCGTAGCCAAGGAAATAGAAAATGTAAAATCTCTTGGAGTTAAGATTGAGACTAATGTTATCATTGGCAAATCCGTAACCATAGATGAACTGGTTAATGAGGAGGGCTTTGAAGCTGTATTTATCGGTTCAGGTGCCGGACTTCCCAAGTTCATGGGTATACCCGGAGAGACAGCCAATGGTGTATTTTCGGCTAATGAATATCTTACAAGAAGTAATCTGATGAAGGCCTTCGATCCTTCCAGCCCTACTCCTATCAAAATAGTCAAAAAGGTTGCTGTAGTCGGTGGATGTAATGTTGCGATGGATGCAGCCAGAACTGCCTTAAGACTTGGCAGCGAGGTGCATATTGTATACAGACGTAGTGAAGAGGAACTTCCTGCAAGAGTCGAAGAGGTTCATCACGCTAAGGAAGAAGGCATAATATTTGATCTTCTTACCAATCCCGTGGAGATCCTTGCTGATGAGACCGGCTGGGTCAATGGAATCAAGTGCGTAAAGATGGAATTAGGTGAGCCTGATGCATCGGGCAGAAGACGTCCCGTGGAGGTTGAGGGCAGCGAATTTGTGATTGACG
>R03__coassemble_1583_pt1 | contig 10392 bp, 10 predicted proteins | sample R03__metabat2_low_PE_031 | metagenome-assembled genome bin R03
CTACGATCTCGAACTTACAAGAAATATTTCTATGCAGATGGCACCTCAGATCAGGCTGATCCAGAACAATGACCAGATCATGTCTGAGAAGATCCAGTCGACCATCATCAATACCATTCCCCTGTGGAAGAGCCAGATGGTCATTGCCATCGGACTGGACCATTCACAGGATGCAGCCAAGGCTCAGAGAGAGGTTACTGATGCTACCAATGAGCTGCTCAAGAAGAACGCTGCAGCCCTTAAGCAGGCTACTATTGATACAGCCAAGGAGAGCGAGCGCGGCATAGTTGATATCGAGACCCTGACACAGACCAATCAGTCACTTATCGATACTCTGGACGAGGTGATGAAGATCCAGGCAGAGGGCAAGCAGAAGCGTGCTGAGGCTGAGCAGGAGCTGAGCAGGATTGAGACAGAGATGAAGAATAAGATACTTGAGGTATCAAAGGCTCAGGTCTGATCCAAGCAATAAGCGTACAATTTAATTGTACAAAATATAATAATCAAAAACCAAGCGGTCCGGTTTATATCGGGCCGCTTTTGTTATATTTGTGTTTGACTGATTTTATATGGGAACGCTGTGGGCAGGACTACTTACGTTTGCCTAAAATACGTAAGAGCCTTATGAATAGGTTGATAAAGTCAAGATAGAGCTGGAAGCCGCTAAAGAGGGCCAGGGTGATGACCCTTTCGTCTGAGGCGTGGGCTGCATGTTCCTTGATCTTCTGGGTATCATAGGCTGTCAGACCGGTAAAGCTGAGCACAAATATTATGGAAAGTATAAGGTCAAAACCGGTTGATTTAAATATCAGTAAATTTAGAAAGCAGGCTATGAGTATACCAATCAAAGCCATCATTAATAAGGAGCCGAAGCTTGTAAGGTCCTTTTTGGTGATTAGTCCGAAGACTGCCATGACGAGGAACATAACTGCGCTTACGACAAATACCTGTGCAATGCTTGATTCGGTATATAAGGCCAGTATGATCGACAGTGTATAGCCGTTCAGATAGGCATATACGGTATAAAGGATTGCTGCAAGTACTGCATGGTTATTTTCAATAGCTTTGTTTGATGAAACGACTACTGCAAATTCCACTGCAACCAGCAGTATTATGCCTCCCCCGGTTAAAACGCTGATGGCGGATTCGGCATCTACAGTCAGTGCGGCAAAGGCAGTGATAACCAGTGCCACAAACATGAACAGAAATGACTTGCTCACCACTTCATTAGTCAGTGCCTCTGAAAGCGAAGAGACGTAATCACCGACACCATTTGCCACGTGCAGGTCATCCCTTCCCGTAAAGACTGTGGTCTGTTCATATCCTGATTCAGGGTCATATTTATTATATTCATTCATATGTTTATTCTCCTTTACAGAATCATTTATATAAGAATAGCACTTTCAAAGTCAAAAGTAAAAAATTCACCGATTGTTCAATCTTTGTGGCAGATGGGGCGGTTTTACTGCTTTTTTATCCGTAGTTTCATGAGGCGCTACGTATAAAAAAGCAAATTTGCCGAATATATCCGTAGCATTTTCGGCGAGACTACGTATAAAAAAGCAAATTTGTCGAATATATCCGTAGCATTTTCGGCGAGACTACGTATAAAAAAGTGAATTTTTCAAATCTGACCGTATCTTGTCAGATGGTGCTACGTATAAAAAAGCCTAAAATCTGATTTTATCCGTATCAGCGTGGCACAGGCGGTTTTACAGAATGCAAGCTTTTGATACACAAGCAGGAGACCGTGTTGTATAATTTCAGTTAAGAGAGCCGGCGGAGGCTGACGGCAGAAAAAATTGCGGCAGGTGGTGTATGGGCAGTGAATTTAATAAGGCGCTGGCGGATTTCAGTTCAGAATTTGCCTATGGTGCCCAGGTGAGGCACCTTGCCGAAATGGGCGTAGGTATTTCCGATATAAAAAAGAGGCTTGATTATCCGGCCAGTGATGCACAGATAGGGCAGGCAATGTGGAAATATCTTGTAAAAGAGGGAAAGATCCTGCTTGAAGATCCTGCCAATCTTAAAAGCAGCAAAAAGGTGTCCTATGAGCAGTGCAGGAATGAATACGGACAGACTTATTTTAAGCAGGTCATATCAGATGAGATAAGCATAGACCCTGCTGATTATGTAAAATGTGGATTCGGTAAGGAAAAATATAAGGATCCGAAAGGGCTTAAGCGCAGGCTGGAGCTTTTAACGAAGCCTGACAGGGAATATGTTGAAATCCTGCCCTGGCCTCTTAAGGATGTATGGCACATCCGGGATGAGCGGATGCAAAGGATTGCAGCCACACTGCATATGGAGTGCAGTGAAATACAGGGCGGTTCAATGGACGGGACAGACGATAGGAAAAGATGAGCGAAAAAAACACAGCAGACAAGGCGTATTTTCATTTGCCGGGACTGTTTGAATTTTATGAATTTTATAAGGTATTTCTGCCGCTCTTTAAGGAGTACAGGGAATATTTCTACGATGGCTGTGACATAGGCTCCATATACGGTGCGCCTGAGGGCTGCATATTCAACGGAGGACGTTTTGAAGCAGGAGAGGCGTCCACTAGGGAGGTACTTGAGCTTCTTGGAAAATATGATATAAGCGCCAGACTGACCTTCAGCAATTCCTGTATCAGTCAAAAGCATCTGTCAGATACAGTCGGCAATGAGCTGTTAAGAAGCTTTGAGACAGGCGGATGTGGGCGCAACGGAGTCATAGTCCATTCCGAGGCGCTGCTTGGGCATATAAGGGAAAATTATCCGGCTCTTTATCTTGTATCCTCAACTACAAAGGTGATCACGGACTTTGACCTGTTACGAAAGGAGCTGGAGAGAGATGAATTTGACTTTGTGGTGCCTGATTTCAGACTGAATAAGGCATTTGGCAGATTTGAAGCCTTGCCTGAGAGTCACAGGGCCAAGCTTGAAATGCTGTGTAATGAATGCTGTGATATCAACTGTGCAGCCAGAAAAGAGTGCTACGAAAATGTAAGCAGGCGCATGCTGGGAGAGAATTGCCCTGAATTTACCTGCAGGGGAAGATACGGCTCTGAGGGCTATGTATTTTCAAGGGCCATGGAAAATGAAAGCTTTATAAGCCCCAAGGACATTAGGGAAAAATATATGCCTAGAGGCATCAATCAGTTTAAGCTGGAGGGCAGAGGCTTAGGCAGTGCGTTATTACTGGAAATACTGCTGTATTATATGGTCAAAGAGGATTATAGACTAAAGGTAAGAGAGGCAATCTATCTGGACAGCATGCTGGATCTGTTCTAGAAACGGGACAGTGGGAAAATAGAAATGGAATCGTTAAAGCAATCGGACAAAAACAAAGAAAAACGAATAAAAGGTGCGCTGGCCTTTATATTCCTTATGGGAATAGTCAGCCTCTTCTCCGACATGACCCACGAGGGCGGCAGGAGCATCCTGGGAGAATATCTGAACCTGACAGGAGCCAGTGCCGCAGCCATAGGCTTTGTGTCGGGATTAGGGGAACTGTTGGGCTATGGCCTGCGTATAATCTCAGGACGCATAGCTGATAAGACAAAGCATTACTGGACTCTGGTCATAGCAGGATATGTGATACAGGTCCTGGCAATTCCGGCTCTGGCGCTGGTGCCTAAGCAGGGCTGGATCTGGGCCTGCGGCCTGGTGATAGTCGAGAGAGTAGGCAAGGCAGTGAAGAAGCCTGCCAAAAATACACTGGTGAGCTTCGCTTCCTCTGAAATAGGCCAGGGCAAGGGTTTTGCCTATATGGAATTTTTGGATCAGCTGGGAGCCTTCTTAGGCCCGGTCATCCTCTTTGTCATAAGCCTGATCAAAGGAACGGAAAGCCTCATGGATACCTACAGGCTCTGCTTCCTGTTTCTGGGTATACCGGCTCTCATAACCATCGCCCTGGTCATATTTTCCAGGGTCAAATATCCTGATCCCGAAATGTTTGAAAAGGATGCCGGGGATGAGACTGAATTTGAATTCAGGAAATCCTTTGTATTCTATATGATAGCCATATGCCTTTTTGCCTTTGGCTTTGTGGATTTTACACTTATAACCCTGCATGCGGCGGATGCGCAGGTATTTCCTGAGGCTACACTGAGTCTGTTATATGCCCTGGCCATGCTGGTCGATGCCTTTGCGGCACTGTTTTTTGGCTGGCTCTATGACAAGGTGGGCCTGAAGGCACTCATGCTTTCCACACTGATCAGCAGCAGCTTCTCAGCGCTGGTATTTCTGTCGGACAGTGGTCCCCTCATCATAGCCGGCATCATTATCTGGGGAATAGGCATGGGAGCACAGGAGAGCATAATGAAGGCCGCCGTCAGCGGCATGCTGCCCCGTAATATGCGCTCCACGGGCTTTGGAATCTTCGAAACCGGCTTTGGCATATTCTGGTTTCTGGGCAGCTGGTGCCTGGGAATGCTTTATGATATCAACATCACGCTGCTGGTCATCATATCCACAGGTGTTCAGCTTATGGCAATCCTATTCTATATTTTGGCAGTAAGAACAAATAGCAAAGATAAACTGTAACATGCACTGAAACAGGAGGCGTCTATGCACATAACTGTATCGGGAATCACACAATCGAAAGACGGCGTCAAGGTAGCCTATGTCTGCTTTGAGGACGAGGGCAGAATGGCCGAACTGACCATACCTGACCGTAAGCTTATCAGCAACAAGGGCTTTGACGAGGAAGAAATGGACCAGATCAACAGCTACCTTATGGACAATATGACCATGCTCAAGAAGACTGCCGCAGGGATCAACCCTTTTACGGCGATGATGAAGTGAGCTGTCGAACAAAAATACGAACGCAGTGGCGGTTTACATAAAATTATGAAACATGCTTAAAATTGACAGTTACTCAGTATTGTAAGCCAGAGAGTATCCGGATGGAAAAAGAGATTAGTTTTATATTAAAGGATGATAAAGTAAGATTAAAAATATATGAAAATGGCAGGAAGGGACCTGTCATTTTATATGTTACGATGCCTCATTCAACTGAAAATACTAAGGTGATTTTTGACAACCTGAGTGGCAGATTAAAAAATGATTTTGTCTTAGCTGAATTAACTGTGAAGGACTGGGACAGATTTTTGACACCATGGCCTGTCGCGGACTGCATGAAAAACAGAAATTTTACGGGAGAGGGCAGTTCGTTACTTACAGTAATAACAGGAGACGCGCTGCCATACATAGAGCAGGTCTATCCGGAGCACGGCAGTTTTTATATTGCAGGATATTCCCTGGCCGGGCTTTTTTCACTTTGGGCATTTTATGAAGAGGAGTGCTTCAAAGGAGCGGCATCTGCCTCCGGATCTTTGTGGTACCCGGGATGGACAAAATATTGTCAGGGGAAAAGTATAAATTCAGATAAGGATCCGTTAATATATCTAAGCCTGGGGGACAGGGAATCCAAAAGCAGAAATCCCCTAATGAAACAGGTACTTGATGCAACAGAGTTACAGTATCAGATATTTAGAGATAATGACAGAATAAGGTCGACCTTTAAGATGGAACAGGGTGGGCATTTTGATGATGTGGACAGCAGAATAGCAAATGCGGTAGAATGGCTATTAACTGAGGATAAAAATATTTATGATAAGTCAAACCGCCTACAACCGAATATATAAATTTGCCCGGGCCTGCCTTAAGCCCATAACGAGGCTGCGCTACGGCTTTACGACGGACCTGGTGCCCGATCTGGAGGAGCCTTTTTTGATGCTGTCAAATCATACCACGGAGGAGGACATGTTCTTTACTACCCTGGCCTGCAGACAGCCTGTTCATTTTGTGTGCGGAGAGCATCTGCTGAGAAATAAGCTCTACGGCGGCCTGCTGAGGAATGTGGTTGATCCGGTGGCCATACCCAAGGGCGGAGCTGTCTTTATGGCAGTAAAGCAGCTGGTAAAGCGGGTAAAAGCCGGCGAGAGCTTCTGTATGTTCCCGGAGGGCAAGCGCTCCTATCATGGAGAGACCATTCCGGCGGGAGAGTCCCTGGGCAAGTTAGTCAAAGCCGCAGGCTGCGGGCTGGTGACCTACCGCATAGAGGGAGGATATTTTACCTATCCCAGGTGGGCCAGGAATAATAAGCGCAAGGGTCACATCGAGGGCCATGTGGTGGGAGTGTATTCATCAGATCAATTATCGCACATGACTGCGGGTGAGATTACGGGAATCATTAACCGGGATACCTATGAAAATGCCTATGAAAGACAGCGTAAGGAAAAATGGGTATACAAGGGCAAGAACCTGGCTCAGGGCCTTGATTCAGTGCTTTTTATGTGCCCTGAGTGTGGGATGGAGGATACCATCCGTACTGACGGGGATAGATTCTATTGTGACTGTTGCCACATGGAGGGCAGTGTGGATAAGTACGGTTTCCTTGTGGGAGCCGGGCTTGTATATGATAATGTCTTAGACTGGATGCGCTGGATCGAAGGCAGATTCGATGAAAAGATCCGGTCCGGATCTGAGGAAGAACTTCTCTATACCTTTGAAAATACCCTTTTGTATGAAATGGATGAGGATTACATCAATCATGATGTGTGCGTAAATGATCTGAGGGTATTTAAGGACAGTCTCCAGATAGGAGAATATAAATTCATACTGGAAAACGTGCCCTATATGGCTGTGCTTTATGGAAATATCCTTTTGTTTACCTATGAAAAGAAGTATTATGGGCTTACGGGGGAGCATTTTAAGGCCTGGAAATGTGCCAGACTCTGGCATTTGAAGATGGGAGATACCGATGACAGATCAAAAGAAATCTAATGCAGGTAAGCTGACTGCTAAGGAGAAATTCGGATACGGCTTAGGAGAGGTGGCCAGTGGTGTTACCTTTGGACTGGTGCAGTCGGTGCTGCAGAAATATTATACGGATATCCTGGGAATAAATGTTATAGCGATCATGCTTTTATTTGTTATTGCCAGATTCTGGGATGCGGCCAATGATACCATCTGCGGTCATGTCATAGCCAGGCTTGAGCCTGATGAGAGTGGCCGCTACAGAAGGTGGTTTAAGTGGTTTGCGCTTCCTTTGGCAGCCTCTACAGTACTGATGTTTGTCAAAATCCCGGGTCTTAGCACAGGCGGGTATTTTATCTATGCCTGCGTGACCTACATACTCTTCGGCATGGTCTACACCTGCCTGAATGTACCCTATGGATCCCTGGCTCAGGTCATCACTACGGACAATTCCGCCCGTTCTTCCCTGTCAGTTGCCCGCTCTGTGGGAGGTGTATTTGGTGCTGTACCTGCTCTGCTGCTCATAAGCTTCTGCTATAAAAAGGATGCAAATGGGGTGAAGCAGATGAGCTATCCCATTATAATAGGCGGAGTGGCAGTCATAGCCCTGCTTTCGCTGATTTCTTATTATTTCCTGTACAAAAACACACAGGAGCGTGTGGTTGAGCCGGGCAAAAAGGGGCAGAAGGGACTTTATCTGAAGAGCATAAAGCAGTTAGTTTCCGACAGGGTATTTATAGTCTGCTCAGTGGTTGCCATGCTTTATCTGGCATCCCAGCAGTTCCAGATGAGCTATTCCTCATACCTTTTCCAGTATTATTTTGAGGCTCCCCAATTTACCATGATGCCTACCGTAGCCCAGTATGTGCCGGTGGCAGTATTTATGTTTTTTGCCACCAGACTGGGAGACAGATTCGGCAGAAGGGACTTATGTGCCTACGGTGTACTGGCAGCGGGAATAGGCAACCTTTTGCTTTATTTTACACATACACATAATGTGTGGCTGTACGTCTTAGGACTTTTGATATCGGGAATCGGAACTACCTTCATATACCTGCTGACCTGGTCACTGGCCTCGGATGCCATTGACCATGTTATGCTCAAATCGGGAGTGGAGGAGCCCTATGCCTATGCCTTCTTCTCATTTATGCGTAAGCTGGGTCACTGCGTGGCCGCGGTATGTGTGAACATGGTGTTGTTCAAGATAGGCTATGAGGGCAATGTGCTGGCCAGCTCCAATATAACCGAGGCCACACTTTCCCAGATGTATACCTATTCGGTGCTGGTACCGGCTATTCTCTATGCAATGATATTTGTGCTGCTTAGGTTTGCTTATCCCCTTGGAAGGGAAGCGGTCCTTGCGCAGCAGGCTGAGGTGGAAAAAAGATGGAAGAGATCTTAGTGTCACTTATTGCCGGATTATTCGCGGGCCTTTCCACAGGCTTTGCCGGATTGTCGGCGGCGGTCTTTATAGCGCCTATGCTGGTGGCTTTTCTGGGAGTAGATTCCTTTTCTGCCATAGGCATAGCCCTGGCTTCGGATGTGCTGGCGTCTGCGGCATCCTTTGTGACCTATCACAAGCATGGCAATACGGCCATCAAAGAAGCCAAAGCCTTAACTGCCACAGTACTGATATTTGCAATCACAGGAACCCTTGTTTCACACATTCTTACGGGTATAAATACAGGTGAGACCCTTATGAGCTGGTGGCTCATTGCGGCATCACTGATCCTTGGCATCAAGTTATCCTTTTTTCCGGGAAAGGAAAATAAGGATGGTGCAAACCGCCTTCCCTTATCAGATAAGGCCGTAATGGTGCTCTGCGGCATATATATTGGCTTTGTCTGCGGCTTTCAGGGCACAGGCGGCGGCCTCATGCTGCTGTTTGTCCTTAATATTTTACTGGGAATGGAATTTAAGAAATCCGTGGGAACCAGCGTGGGCATTATGGCTGTTACAGCCTTTATAGGCATGGTGAGCCATTTTGCCTTAAGAGGTCTTCCGGATATTAAACTGTTGGTGATATGCGTGCTTTCCACGCTGTTTGGGGCGGGGGTGGCTTCAGCTTTGGCCAATCATGTAAAACCGGTGACACTAAAGCGTATCACCGGCACACTCATGACCCTTTCCTGTCTGGCAATGTTATATGCCAATATGTAGGATTATGTGTTAAATGAGAAGCATATGCTGCCCCTATCGGCAAATATCTCATAATAACCGTTCTCTTCAAGATATTCTATGTCGCAATCGCCGCTTAAATAGCGCTTCGCACTGAAATGATTATAGCCATCAAGCTTAAGCCAGGCATTGTCAGTTTCGGTTACGGGACGCGGCCTTGCTATTTCTATATGATCATCAAACACCCTGACTATGACTGCTTCAGCATCCGGTCGGGTATTTTTATTTTCGGTGAAAATATATTCTTCCCCGGGCTTTAATTTAAGTGACTTTGTATCTGCAAGGGGCTGCTGGCAGATGATGGGCCTGGGGCTATCTTTAAGCAGACTAAGTCTTCTGGGAAGGGTAAACTTACCCCTATGGTCTGTAGCAAGGGTATCAGAGACGTAATCCCAGTTTTCACCCCAGCCTAAGAGCAGGGGAGTATCAAACTTGCCCGCAAAGCTCACAGCAGCATAGTTATCGGGACCGTGATCCAATAGAAAACTGTCACTGATGATGAATTTATTCCCATCAAAGCTGCCGGAAAAATAACTCTGTGTATGTCTCTGTGCAAAATCAGTCACTTTATCATCGGGAATGCTCTTAAGAATATAGCTGACGATCAGAAAATAACTGTCGCCGATGCAGATACAGTCCGGACATTCACAGATGCCCTCGCCAAGGTATTCACTTATGTCCGTAGCACCTGTATATTTCCAGTCAAGCAGGTTGGACGAATGATAGAATTCAATATCCTTTCCCACTGCCAGTGCCATGGTATAGCCCCCAAGTACGGGATTGGGAAATACCTTGGGATCCCTGAAATCCCGCTTAAAATCACTTTTTCCCCAGACATTGTCAATCAGGGGATTAGCCCTGTATTTGGTGAAATGTATATAATCAGTGCTGTAAGCCAGGCACTGGCGCTGTACTGCGTGGGCCGGGTCATGTTCTGTATAAAAGCAAAGCAGAGCCGGGGCATCTAAGCTTCCAAGGCCTGACAGGTTGTCTTCATCCAATATGGCTGAGCCTGAAAAGATATATCCGTGTTCCTCAGGATAGAGGGCAATGTCCACCTCCTCGAAACTCAGACAGTCTGTCGAAACAGCGTGTCCCCAGTGCATGGGTCCCCATTTTGTATCATTTGGATAATACTGATAAAAGATATGATAGGTGTCACCTATCCTGATAAGTCCGTTGGGATCGTTGATCCAGCCTCTTTTAGGCGCAAAATGCCACATAGCAGCCACTCCTTCACATAAACAACTCAATTGCAAATATACCATATTCAGGGCTACTTTCAAGAGTTAATTTTAAGGATCGCTACATTGCTTTTCTTAACTTTTTAACGTGATAAAGCAGACCGCCGAACATCCACAGATTGCCTACGGAAATCCAGGCAGTTGACAGCGAGTTGGCCCATTCTGTATTTAGGGGCAGTACCAACACATCGCTATGCTCTGTGGGTACTGCTCCCAATGGTTCG
>R03__coassemble_1587_pt1 | contig 10383 bp, 9 predicted proteins | sample R03__metabat2_low_PE_031 | metagenome-assembled genome bin R03
TTCCTGATTATTTCATCTCTGATCTCCCCGGTTGCATAGTCACTTATCATCTTGAGTTTTTCCTGTATATAAAGATTGGAGGCCAGATTCAGCTTTGAAGTACTATCGCGCAGTACCTCCTTGGCTATATCCTCGTAAATGTCATAAGACTCGGGTGTGAGCACAGCATCTGCTTTATTTACACCTATTGCATTAGAGGAGTCGATCCTTGCTACCTTTTTTATTTTGTTATCAATCATGGCTACATACTCAGGAATAACTCTGCGATCAAGTTTAACAGCAAGTATTTTTTTCTTCCAGGGCTCAAGATTGGCAAAATAATCCGCATTCAGCCTATCCTTCATGACATTATCAAAATAGACCATTTTGTCTGCCAGTTCTCTCAGTTCACCTGCATGAACGGACACATATTCATCAGACATCTTATTTGCTGTCAGTTCTACCCTGAGTATCTCATCTAACATCCTGTCAAGGTGAGGCTTACGCTTTTGGGCAAGCTGGGGATCATCTGCTCCTGTACCTATATAATCATCAATAAATTTGGCATCAGCTTCCATATACTGTCTGTCAAGGTCACTTAAGGGTTCGCCCTTCTTATTCTGCTTATAGCCATGACAGAAGCTTCTTAAAATCGCGTTATCCACATGTGCGGCATTAGCTCTCTCCACACAGGGCTTGAAGGAATTGTCCTTCTCCTCATAAAGCCCTACTATGGAATTATAGGCTTCCACAGTGTTCAGGTCAGCCTTGGGATTGATCTTCTTAAACTTCTTAAGAGTCTTCTTATCCTCTCTTTTCTGCTTCCAGCTCTTCTTGGCAGCCACATAAGCCACCTGTGGTTCATCCCCGGCCAATTCTAAAGCCTGAGAGGGCTCCATAGTTCTCTGCATCTGCTCCCTTATGGAAACAGTACGTTGTCTGTTAGCCTCAATCTGCCTTGCCTCACTGGCATTTTCAAAGGCGGCCTCCAAGGAACCCGCCTCTCTGTAGCGCAAGACATCCGAGTAATCCAGTTCATATTCTTCCTCTTCTATTTGTACCTGAGCCGGCTGCTCGTGCTTATTTAACTGTGTCATTCCTTCCATAGCTTTACTCCTTATTTGATGCATTTTCCTGCAAATATCTGTATACCCAGTCCTTCATATGAAAGACATATCTGTGAGAAAGCCTCTTTGCATTAGGCAGCAGGTTTAAGATAAGTGCCGTGCTGCTTTGGGTGATGGCCTGTACATATATCCCCATAGTGGGCGGGTACTTTTTCAGGGCCTTTGCTGTTATGGTCTGCAGCATCCTGAGCAGTACAATGGGCTCGCCGTCATTGAAGGCAGCCGCCAGGGTAATGTCATCCTCATCCACCTTTTCCGTAAACAGATAAGAGATTATCCTGCCGTTTTCCATATAGACTCTGGACAGATCCCAGTCAATACAGTTGCTGTCAAAACCCTTGACCGGCCCCGGCAGATGCTGGGAATCAATGAATCTGATAATGTTATTCATGGTGTACTCATCATTGGGATCGATCGCCTCACCAAATTCCTTATCGGACTTTGCAAGGATCGAATCCTGAAGCTCTGATAAGGTTGAATGGAATATGGTGAGAGCCGTATCCTGGGCATCCACAAAGGTAAAATGCCTAAGCACTGCGCAAAGCAGTGCGTGGTCCGGACCATTCTCAGTAAAGGAGCATTCCGCCTCCTCTATATAAGGCACACAGGTATTGCGCATGGCACGCAGCATCATGGAAGCTCCGCCTCTGCCCCTGTAGTCTTTGGCCACATACAGCATATCTATTACCAGAGTGACTCCCCTGACATGTCCTGCCAGGATTCCCACAGCCAGATCGCCTTCCTCAAGTCCATATATAAGAAGCTCGGATATATCCTTTACTTCGTCAAGGACTATTTTGTCCAGCCAGGGCTTATATACACCGGGATCGGATTCATTAACAGCTACTACTTTCATATAAGCTTTCTCCTTGTCAAAAACATTACTACCATACTACCACAAAAAGCCAACAATCCACAATATTTGATGCAGGAGGCCGACTTTTCTGATATAATCTTAAAGATATACGGAGGCATATAAAATGGAAATAGAAATCGGTAAGATATACAGACATTTCAAGGGCAATCTCTATGAGGTAAAGGCCATAGCCACGCATACCGAGACCGGAGAAAAGATGGTCGTCTATGAGGCCTGCTACGGAGACGGTGAATGCTTTGTCAGACCCTATGATTCCTTTGTATCCAGGGTAGATAAGGGCAAATACCCTGAGGCAAAGCAGGCCTACCGCTTTGAACTCTACAAGCCTGAAGACGTGGTCCCTGTCCATCCCCTGGTGCTTTCCTTTTTGGACACGGATGATTTTCATGACCGCTACGGCATCCTGAAGGAGCTGCAGCCCATCATCACCGATGATATGATCAATATCATGGCCTCTTCCATGGACCTGACCATAGACGAGGACTTAAGTACCAACGAGCGCTTCCTGCAGCTGCAAAACTGTGTGGACCTGCGCAGGCAGTTTGAATCAAACCGCTTAAGATAACCAACCAAAAAAGGATGGCATTACGCCATCCTTTTTTGGTTTCTGTACTAAATTCCTATTACTCTAAATCATTTCACGAGATATCTCTCACAGAATTCCTTCGCTGTAATGATCTCTATCTCTTCAAATTTTTCCAAAACCAAAAGATCCTTATCCCCACTGACAATATACAAGGCTTTTGCCGCCTTTGCACAGCCCAGAAATTTGTCATCATCCGGATCTCTGCTTAGTTCTATTCTGGTTCCTTCTTCTACTATTTCCAAGCTTCCAATCAATGGCGCAAGAATGTCCTTGTTCAAGTATCTATCACAATTCTCATCTGCGTTTCTTTGCCCTCACTGACTTAATGATCTCATTGACATCTTGTTCCTCATAACCGACAGATGCTGCCCAATCCTGTGCCTCATCCATGGATTTTTCGAATTCTTCTATAGTAGGAAGTTTTAATGCCTTCAGCATAATCACATCTCCGGATGTATAAGCAACCAATTTGTCTCCTTTATCTATAGACAGAAGCTTACGGATACTTGTCGGAAGAGAGATCTGACCCTTGGATGATACGGTTAATACCTGCGCATTCATAATATTCCTCCTTAAAAAGTAAGATTTTCTTACTTTTATTATAAGCAGCATTTTTTAGATCTGCAAGAACACATTCTGTTGCGACAGATATCTTCTTTGATTTCCGTATTAATTTTCCGGCTTTGCTTCCTTACAAATGGTCTTTCTCCTCTTCTGCTTATCCTCATAAAGCAACTGATCCGCACACTTAAGTGTGGATTCCAGGTCAAATTCCTTGTTGCAGTCAAAGAAGGTATGTCCCTCGGAGCACTCTACATAGTAGGGCTTGCCACCCTTGTTATTGAAGGCCTCCATATTGGACTTAAGTGCATAGATAAGTCCGCTGACATCCTCATTACCATCCGGCAGGGGATATGCTGCCACAAACTCATCTCCGCCTATACGGGCGCAGCAGCCGCCTTCTTCAAATACGGCCTTAAGATTGTCCGCAGTATGCTTGATGGCAAAGTCACCTGCATTATGTCCGAAGACATCGTTGATTTCCTTTAGGTGATCCAGGTCAAAGAAGAACAGGCAGGCTCTCTCTCCTGCATGGTCATGAAGCATCTCAAGGATACGCTCCATAAAGCCTCTTCTGTTATACATGCCCGTAAGCTCATCACAGCTTGAGGTCACTGACAGGACCTTATTCTTGTCCTCCAGCTGCTCCAGGGTCTTGTAGAGCTTGCGCTTGACTGACTCCTCCTTTTTGCTCATATGCAGATAGGCAAAAGCAGTTGATATCTGAAGAGCCACGCAGAACATGTCATCTATCTGTCCCGGGCTTATCTCGCATATCAGCAGTCCATATTGCAGCTCCTGCTGGAAAAGCAGAAAAGCACCATACTGATGATTGCCGCTGGCATGGAGGTATCTTGAAGTAAAGCCCTTTCCCCGATCAATACACTGTTCTTTGCTGTGCTCATAGGTGACGATAAAGCCATCTGTCATATGAGCTGTAAGCAGCATGCTGTCAGGGCATTTGGTGAACTGTCCGTTCCTGCATCTGATGGGCTTTTCATTAATATACAGAAAAGCATTATTTACATTATGATCCTTGAGCAGGTTCATGGCCTTGTCGGCCAGCTTATATTCATTGGCTCCGGCTAACATCATATTCTGTATGGCCGAAGGTATCATCCACCTGCTGGTGATAAGCTTGTCCGTATTCTCTATCTGGGTCTGCTGGATGAGGGAATCTATATACTGGTTGGTTATGGCCTCTATCCTTAACAGTGTCTCTATCTCATAGGAGCTTTTAAGCTTTCCTCTTATGCGTCCCATCATGGATGTAAGATTGTGCCTGATACTGCTGATATTAAAATAATCCCTGTAATCGCTTCTTAAGAATTCACGCAACGCACTGAGTACGGAAAAATCTATTTCTTCCGGATCCAGACTTGTATGGTCTCCCTTGGCAATATCAGTTATGAGCATCACAAGCTTCTTTAGTCCCGGAACGCATTTTTCCACACTGTGGACATGACTGTTCTTGGACAGTCTGGCATCATCCACTATGGCCATGGTTGCCCTGTTTACTGCCTCTGTATTTTTGCTGCTGTCTATTGCAGCACAGATATCCCACAGCTGGTCCGAATTCATCTTGTGCAGATAACTGCAGCCACAGGAACCTCTCAACAAAAGCTCTGCAGGCAGCATAAGCGAATCAGGTTTATTCCCTTTGCATAGCTCCACGGCCATCTTTAAAGCCCTGTAGCCCATATCCACGCCATCCTGATTGGCGGTGGTCATAGGAGGATCAAGTCTGGCTGCTCCGTATATATTGTCATAGCCGGTAACGGCTATATCCTTGCCTACAGTAAGTCCCCTGCGGCGGCACACTGCATAGATTGCCTCGGCCATCTCATCGTTGGCAGCTGCAATAGCCTCTGCGTCGTGATAACGGTCAAGCAGAGCCTCTGCCTGAGGCTCACTGAGCACGGTAAAATCACCGTATTCTATCATGTCTTCCCTGACCTCAAGACCATGCTCGGCCATAACATCCCTGTAGGCCCTGAGTCTGCGGTCAGCGTCCATATTCTGCTTTGGTCCGGCCAAAAACAGAATCTTTTTATATTTATGTACTTTGACCAGGTGCTCTATGATCTGGCGCATGCTGGCATAATTATCACTTATGACATACCTGCGGGAGGGAATATCCTTGTATTCCTCCAGGATGACCATGGGAATATTGCCCAGCCTCTCATACAGTTCCTCTATCTCTTCATCTGTAAAATAAATGCACAGCGTACCGTAGGATGATACAAGAACGTCCATCTTACCCAACTGTGCATAATCATACAAGGCGTTATACTGGTATTTGAAATATGTATTGGCGACTTCTCCTGAAATGGCGGAAAATTCCTCAGCACGACCCTGGGCACCCATAAAATAGGTAACCTCAACATTCTCCTCGGCGGCTGCATCATAAATGCCCCGCACTACCTCTCTGACATGCAGAGTATGAGCGTTACCCATAAGTACACCTATTTGAAATGGTCTGTTAATATCCTGAGACATCTATTCTACCCCTTCGCCATACACACTTTCATTATACAACAAAAGGGCATTTTATAAAAGTATAAAACGCCCCTTTAAAAGTATTTATTTATTTGTTTATTTAAGCCTTTGCTTCCTTATTTTCGTTAAGGGCATACTTAAGTATCATGATCATCAGCACCATAAGGACTATGCCTACTATAAGTGACACTGCGGCATTCTTGACAAAGCCGGCCACAATATAGGTCACAAAGGATACGGCAGCTGCTGTAATGGCATAGGGCAGCTGGGTGGATACATGATTGATATGATTGCACTGCGCTCCCGCAGAACTCATGATGGTGGTGTCGGAAATGGGTGAACAGTGGTCACCGCAGACCGCACCTGCCATACATGCCGATACACAGATGATTGCCAGAGGGTTGCCATCCTCAAGAGGGAACACCTTAAGACAGATGGGTATGAGTATACCGAAGGTACCCCAGGAGGTTCCTGTTGCAAAGGCAAGCAGGGCTGCTATGACAAATACAATGGCAGGAAGGAAATTCATCAGATTTCCGGCTGAATTTTCCACAAGTCCGGCTACATATTCGGCCGCGCCCAGGGAATCCGTCATGCCCTTAAGCGTCCAGGCCAAAGACAGGATGGTTATGGCAGGCACCATGGCCTTGAAGCCCTCCGTAATGCATTCCATGCACTGGTTAAAGGGCAGTACCCTTCTGATAAGGTATATGATAATGGTCAGTGCAAGTGCAGCAAAGGAGCCCAGCACCAGTCCCACCGATGCATCGGACCCCGCAAAGGCATCTATAAAGCTCTCTCCTGCAAAGAAGCCGCCTGAATAGATCATTCCGATGACGCAGAAAACTATAAGTATGACGATTGGAAGCACCAGGTCAATGACCGTTCCCTTGCTGTCCATGTTTTCCTCTTTGTCTTCCATAAGCTTCTCACCGGAGAAGATATCCCCCTTAAGGGCATTGGCCTCATGCTTTGCCATGGGCCCGTATTCTACCTTGGCTATGGTCATTCCCACCATCATTATGATGGTAAGCAGGGCATAATAGTTATAGGGTATGGCACGGATAAAGAGCCACATGCCATTGGTGCCCTCGGGAGCAAAGCCGCTTACTGCAGCTGCCCAGGAAGAAATAGGTGCTATGATGCATACGGGTGCTGCGGTGGCATCAATAAGATATGCCAGCTTGGCACGGGATACATTGTGCCTGTCGGTTACCGGTCTCATAACAGAGCCTACGGTCAGACAGTTAAAATAATCATCAATAAATATAAGGCAGCCCAAGAGCACTGTGGCCAACTGCGCTCCCACCCTGGTCTTAATATGTTCTGAAGCCCATTTACCAAAGGCTGCCGAGCCTCCCGCCCTGTTCATAAGGCAGACTATGGCGCCTAAAAATACCAGGAATACCAGAATACCCACATTATAGGAATCGGACAGCTGGGCTATGAGCCCCTCTGAAAAAATGTGGTTCATGCATCCTTCGAAATTTCCTGCATAAAATATACCGCCTACAATGATTCCCACAAACAGTGAGCTGTAGACCTCCTTGGTGATCAGGGCCAGAAGAATGGCCACTACTGCGGGCACTAAGGCCCAAAATGTTGCATACATTGCTTCCCCTCCGCTTGCTGAATTTTTAAATATCCTTTTGGGAAATAAATTTAAATCCCTTACCGCTTAAAAGATTTTCCGCCTTGTCCACATCATCAACCCTGAATACAACATAGGCGCCTCCGTCTTTGGGTGCTGTAAAGGCATAGGAATAATCCACATTGATCTGTGCCTCTTCAAGTACCTTGAGCACCTTGTAAAGGGCCCCTTCTGTATCATCCATTTTTACTGCAATGACCTCTGTGGTCCTGACTATTACCTCATTGGATGCAAGAAGCTCCACTGCCTTATCCACATCTGACAGGATAAGACGCAGGATGCCGAATTCCTTGGAATCAGCCACGCTCATGGCGCGAAGATTGATACCTGCGTCAGAGATAGTCTTTACTACATCTGCCATCTGGCCCTTTGTGTTCTCTATAAATACCGAAAGCTGTCTTAATGCCATATTTTTCGCCTCCTAGTCATGTAATTTACGATTGTCTATAACTCTTACTGCCTTGCCCTCGCTTCTGACGATGGTCTTGGGTGCGCACAGATGGATCTTGGGTCCGATGCCTAACATGGTCCTCATGGCACCTGCCAGAGCCTTTTCTCTTTCCTCGATGTCAGACATCTTGTCGGAGAACTGCTCAGGTGAAAGCTCAACATTGATATCCAGAGTATCCGTATTGTTCTTTCTGTCTACCAGGATCTGATAATTGGGTGTGTAGCCCTCATTTAAGAGTACAGTCTCTATCTGGCTGGGGAATACATTGACACCTCTGATGATCAGCATATCGTCGCTTCTTCCCTTGGGCTTGCTCATCTTTACATGGGTTCTGCCGCAGGAACATTTTTCCCTGGTCAGTACACACAGATCCCTGGTCCTGTATCTCAACAGCGGGAAGGCCTCCTTATCCAGTGAGGTAAATACCAGCTCACCCACCTCACCCTCGGGAAGTACTTCTCCTGTCTCGGGATTGATGATCTCAGCATAGAAATGGTCCTCATTGATATGCATGCCTGTCTGGGCTTCGCATTCAAAGGCCACACCGGGGCCGCTGGTCTCTGTAAGTCCGTAGATATCATAGGCCTTGATGCCTAAGCTCTTTTGTATCTGCTGACGCATCTCCTCTGTCCAGGGCTCTGCTCCGAAGATACCTGCCTTAAGCTTGTTATCCTCGGGCTTGTAGCCTCTGTCCTTTAGGGACTCACCGATAAAGGCCGCATAAGAGGGCGTACAGCAAAGTATTGTGGCATTTAAGTCCATCATGAACTGTATCTGTCTCTCGGTATTACCCGAAGACATGGGCAGTGTCAGACAGCCAACCTTGTGGGAACCGCCGTTTAATCCGGGGCCACCCGTAAACAATCCGTAGCCATAGCAGACCTGACATACATCCTCATTGGTGCCGCCTGCTGCCACAATGGCTCTGGCACAGCACTCCTCCCAGAGGTCTATATCATGCTGGGTATAAAAGGCCACAACCCTTCTTCCCGTAGTACCTGAAGTGGACTGGATCCTTACACAGTTCTTAAGATCTGTGCCCAGCAGTCCATAAGGGTAGGCTTCCCTTAAATCGGCCTTTGATAAGAAAGGCAGTTTTTTAATATCGTCAACTGACTTGATGTCCTCAGGCTTTACCCCCTTCTCATCCATCATGTCACGATAATATTTTACATTGTCATAGACATGCCTGACCTGCTTTACGATCTTTTCATTTTGGATCTTAAGTATCTCCTCCCTTGAGGCGGTCTCAATCTCCGGCTGATAATAATTTGGCATTTTGTTTTTTGCTCCCTTCTCTTTTTATTTTACACATTTGTTAAACCCACCAAATGTATTATTTCTGTGTTAAATGCGGGTACGCTTGCTTATCTCATGCAGCATCTTGCGTCCCTTGAATATGGCAATGCCTATGACTGTCACCACACTGACCATGGTGCACACGCTCCAGAGTACAGGCGCCTGTCCCCTGCGGCTTATGAGCAGTCCCACATAGGGTATCAGGCCTGCCAGTATGGAACATACCAGATAGATCATGGCATTCTCAGACTTGTCTGCCAGGGCCAGTACAAAATTGGCCGTAAGTGCAGCCAGTACTATAATGGGAATGATAAATTCCACTGTATACTGCAAAAAGCCCCCATAGGCTGCAGTCAGCAGCAAAAATACTGTATACACTATGAGTCCTAGGGTAATGACCTTGGGCACAATGGCTCCCTTCTTAAAGAGCCTGTAGGCCGTATATTCCGTGCCTATTCCCCACAGTGCCACTATAAGACTCCAGTGCAGGACTCCATTTAAGCCTATCATAAAATCCAGTCCAAGGCTGACGACCACGCCCACCAGGACTACAAAGAGCTGTACCTTATACAGCACGGATCTGCTTTTTAATTTTTCGGCGGGAGGCCAGTAATATTCCATTTCCTCCTCGCCCTCTAAGCCATTCTGACAGATGGGACATACCTCTGCATAGCCTCCCACCTTCATATGGCAGCTTGGACATATTTTCATGGATCGATCTCCTTATTTTACCACCTCTGTGGCATATACCGTAGCCGGATGCTCTTCATCCGTCAGGGAATCTATCAGTTCCCTCAGATATCCGGTCCTTGCAAAGGCGCTGCTCACTCCCAGCACCAGCTCATCCCCATAGGTAGTCAGGGTAATAAATACCGACTCCGTGGAACAGAAGGCAGAGTAGCCCGCAACATGCGCGGCCACAGCCTCAGGAGGCTTACGCTGTCCCAGATTGGACAGTACGGCGGTAACGGATTTTGCCTCTCTTTTGGAGAAAAATCTTACCACGGGCTGCTTTATTGCCAGAGGCACCACCCTGGCAAAAAGATTTTTTTCAATCTGCTGGAAATTGTTCATATTCTGTCTGACAAGCTCGGGATTTAAGCTTGCCTTAAGATTTGCATCAAATTCCTTACTTAAGCTCTCTATGGTCTCATCCCCCTCAAATACATGGGTCACCTGCACGGAATTAAAGAAATTCCTGGAGGTGTTGGAGGGATAGAAATTACGCAGGTTGACCGGCATGGATATGGTGATTGGGCGCTTCTTCTGTCTAATGGGCATGGTCTTATATATGGCCAGCATCAGTCTGCTGCCCATATAGGAGCCCACCGAAACACCGCAGGCCCTGGCCTG
>R03__coassemble_1591_pt1 | contig 10373 bp, 11 predicted proteins | sample R03__metabat2_low_PE_031 | metagenome-assembled genome bin R03
GTGTTGCTGCCGCTTTTGTAGGAGTAGGTGTTGCAACTGCTGCCTTGGTGGGTGTAGGCGTTACCGCTGCCTTGGTAGGTGTAGGTGTTGCAACTGCTGCCTTGGTAGGAGTGGGCGCTGCCTCCTCCTTTACAGGTGCAGGTGTTGCCTCTTCCTTGGCAGGTGCAGGTGTTGCCTCTTCCTTGGCAGGTGTAGGTGTTGCCTCTGCTTCAGCCTCTGAAATCTCCTCCGCTTCCGTATCGGTTACAGTGGGACTAGCCAATGCCATGGCAGTTTCATTATCGTTGCCCTCATCGCCTGCGTCCGCAACTGCTTCTTTAATTTCTTCATCATTTACATCGGATAGTACTGTACTTTCTATCATGCCAAGCTGCTTGGCCCTGGCTATGACCTCCGCATCAGTCATGGTGGCATCCTCCCCGGAGTTTGACACCATAAATACTGCAGCAGTCACCAGTATACCTATACCGATGCCTCTCAGATAACTTCTTAGTTTCATCTTATCTATATTCCTTCAAACAAATCTATTACCAGCTTAACCTCGCCTATGCCCAGCCCCAGTTCCTTGGCTATGGCCATATTTGATTTACCTTCATTATGCAGCTGCAGGATCCTGTCATTGCTGTTGGCTGAGTTGCTGTCTGTAGCAAACATAAGATCAAGTCCGGCATCCGCAACAGGCTTTTTCTCGGCCTTTGCCTTCTTGGTACGCTTGGGCTTTTTCTCCTCCACAGGAGCGTCTACAGTCGCCTCTGCTATGGCTTCCTCTATCATCTCCACCTTAGTGGCATCCAGTCCCTCAAAGTTCTTTTCCTCAGCGGACTTTCCGGGCATGGTAGTCATCATAGGTGTGGGAACGCTCTCAACCCTTGGAGTCACATGACTTTCCTTCTTGGCTGCAGGCTTCATTCCTATTACGTCCACCGTATCTGAGTTTTCAGCCTTGGCCTTGTTATTTTCCACGGCCGCAGCCACGCTCTCGCCTGCCACCTTTGCAGACTTGGTCAGCTGGTTAAGCTCCGCTGCCGTATTCTTCACCTGTGAATGCTTGTTGTTCAGCATATCATAGAGGAACATGGCCTCGTCGTGATTTTTGTGGATCTGTTCAATAACAGTATCCGAATATTCATTCACTGCACTCATCTTTTCATTGGTGATCCGGTCCATGGCTCTTTCCATTTTGTCCCTGTTCTCATCAATGACCTCCTGAGTGGCCTCCTCCATCTGGAAGCGGAATTTTTCCATTTCCTCATCCAGCATCTCTCTGATTATTTTCTTTTCTTCTTCCTCATCCAGTTTTTCACCGCCACTGTTCTTATCCGGTATGATAAAGCTGACCGTGAATAATATGGCTCCTGCTAACAGGATGATAATCTCAGCAATTCCCATCTCTCCTCTTCCTTCTTTCAAGCTTGTTGGCTTTTATATTTTCATATCAAAACTGCCGTTATGCTTAGGTACTACCTTTCCGTCCTTTGGCTCTTCTTTATTTTTCTTACGGAACATGCCTCCGTCGCCTCCATAGGCTGCATTGCCGCCGTCTCTGGCATCAGCATGGTTTTCGGCCTTTGAGGAATTATCCTTGTTGATAACCTGATGGGACTTGTCATCCACATCCTTATCCACCTGGTTCTGGATATTGCTCTGATCGAGCATTACCTTGCTTTCCTCATGATGCTTCATGCTTGTGTAATCCTGCACTCCGGTCATAGCACCGTTCAAATGTACTGCATCTATTGCCATGCCATCCTCCTTTTCCCCGTCCGGTTAAATACCGAACATTTTAACGTCTCCCTGGCTCTTCATAAATTTGCAGTGGACCATTTTGTCCTTAATATACTTGGACACGTCGGAGATCACTATCTTGGTTCCCGGATAGACTGTATCGGTGACCACAACCTTGCTGTCGCACTCACTCTCCAAAAGCTCTGACAAATCTATCATTTCCTCTGTGAGCACGTCCATTTCCTTGGTCTTTTCTCTGACCACATCAAAGATTCCCCTGACATTGTCAACCTGCTCAGTACTCATTTCCTTGCCGGAGAGGAATTTATCCCTGGCTGCCTCCATAATGGGGATAGCCCTCTGCAGCAGTTTTTCATCCTCCTGCAGTATATCTCCGATCTCCTTATAGCGCTTCTTTTCAAAAGCTCCGATACCAATCTCCACTACAGTATCCGTACCCATGTCTGAGCCCAATATTTTGGCCTCCACCAGGCTGGTAGCGGTACATTTCCCCCCCGAAATGAACCCCTTGCGCCCGTTTACATGTATCTCGGTTCCGGCGACCACATTGCTGTGCATAATGGAACCGCTTTCCACGTAGCCCTTGGCCTCAATATCCGAATTTTCTATAAATTTGGCAATAATATTGCCTCCGCTGACCAGCTTTCCCTTGCCCATGCCGTTCATACCCCGGGCAATGGTGATATTTCCGCCGGCCTCTATTTCAGCTCCCTCGACAACACCTCTGACCTCCACGTTTCCCTTGGCCTTAATGCTGAAATTGGAGCACACATTTCCATTGACCTGTACGTTACCCTCGTACTCAATATTGCCGGTGGCGGGATCTACATTTTCCACCTCCATGACATTGCTTACGAAGACTCTGTCATCAACCAGTGTCACATGTCCAGCGCATTCCGCATAGATTTCATTTTTATCCTCGGTCGCCCTTATATTGCGGCCGTATTTCAGCATCTTGCGCACAACATTACGGGGCTGGATCCTGCCGCCCATAACATCGCAGCCCGGTGTACCCTTGATCTCTCTGGTAAGTCTGGCCAGCAGCTCGCCCTCATTTACATGGTTGATGATATTGAGGTTGAAGAAATCCACCGAACCATCCTCATTCAGAGTGGGACGTGCACGAAGGTCCGTATTGAAGAAATATTCTATGCTGGCATCCTTACCCTGCACAGGTTCCTGCCCAACCGCCAGTTCTATTTCCTCCAGATAATTCCTGTTTGCCAGATAGGCGTCAATATTGTCTTCCAGGATGCCGAATCTTACGCCCTTGTATTTAAGGTCGCTTAAGATCTCATCCTTTCCCATGGGCTGACCCTTATCTGATCTACACACAAAACGACCTGTCGCACGCATCTTATCATCATCAATGGTAATCCTCAGTTCTTCGTTGACAGGTATGAGTTTTTCATCATTCAGTTGTATGACGGTCTCTTCATTAAGGCCGGACACAGCCTTATTTAATACCGTCAGATCGAAATTGACCTTGTGGAAGTTAAGATAATCAATGACATCACCCACATTCAGGTCCATCCCTCCCCCACTTGCGGGGACCAGCCAGATAATGGTAGAGCCATTGCCCCCAATCAGCTGAAAATATGCATTCATAAGTTGCCCCCTGTTTTCCCGGCAATTACTCGAAAATGCCCATATATCTGCCCATCTTGTCCTTCATACGGGACAGGGCCTTGGTATGCAGCTGGGATACCCTGGATTCAGATACCTCCAGCACCCTGCTTATTTCCTTAAGTGTCAGTTCTTCATAATAATACAGTTCTATGACACGTCTTTCCTTTTCGGTGAGAAGTTCCAAAGCCTCCTTAAGTACCCTTTTCAGTTCATCCTCCTCAAAGGCCTCCTCGGGAGCTGCGAAAACAGAACTGCTTCCCTGTCCATTGGGAACATCTGCGCCGCTTTCCATAAACTCATTTAAGGACACAACATTGGTCACCTTGAGCTGAGTCTGCCAGTCATTAAATTCATCCGGAGAAATCCCCAGCTTGTCGGCGATCTCTTCATCAGTGGCATTGCTGCCCTTGACAGCCTCTATCTCCTTGATAGCCGCATCTATCTGCTTCTGCTTCTGCCTTACGGTACGGGGAATCCAGTCCATCTTTCTTATCTGGTCAAGTATCTCACCCCTGATGCGCAGGGAAGCATAAGTCTCAAATTTATTCTGCTTGGTATAGTCAAATTTATCTATGGCATCTATAAGTCCGAAAATACCATAGCTTACCAGATCGTCATACTCCACATTATATCCAAGATACATGCTCAGGCGACCTGCCACGATCTTAACAAGCGGTGCGTATTCAAGTATTAATTTTTCTCTCAAGTCTGCTGCTCTGGTGCGGGAATAATCGCTCCAAAGTCTCGCTCTGCCCGTCTCATCCATCAATCCTAAACCTGCATTCCCGTTCTACTAAAATCAGCCTGCCTCTTCACCCGTATCCTGAGCCTTTTCTTCTCTGGCATTTTTATCAAGATCAGGTCTTTTGGCTCCCCTGTCTTCCTTTGCCCTGGCCGTTTCAGCACCCTTTGCTACCTCTGCGGCGTCCTTTTCCACCACCTTGCCCTCGGCCTCAGCATTTTCTTCCTCTTCGGCCTTGCGCTTGGCTTCGTTTGCATCCTCAAATTTGATTATCAGCCCTTTTAATACGCTGCCTATGATATAGAAAATAAGCAATACCGCAAGCAGCACCATAAGGCATGTCTTAAGCTCATATTTGAAAATGAACATTTCAATACTGGTGATCAGCCCCGCAAACAGCATAATGCCTGCGGGCAATAACTGAAGTTTTTCTCTTTTCATATATCAGATCTTACGAGGCTCCTTGCCAATGGCACGAATAAGATACTCCCCTGTTTCGGGATAAAATACCACAGTACGCCCGTAGTTCTCTCCGGTATCCTCTGCAATAAGTCTGATACCCAGCTGATTCAGCTTGGCCTTTACCGCTTCCACGTTTCTCTTGCCTACCTGCAGCGACGGCGAATTGGTATTGGCGCTGAACATCTGAGCCCCACCGGCAATCTTAGCCACAAGTCTCTCTTTTTTTGCGCCCTTGGCAACTACTCTTTTTAATAATTCTTCTAAACCTGTATCTGCGAATTTGGCCACATTGGAATTCTGTGAAATGGTCGTGCTGTCAGGCAGCATCACATGAACCATGCCGCAAATTTTTGTGACAGGATCATATAAAACCGCACCAACACAAGAGCCCAAGCCCAAAGTAATAATACTGTCCGGGCTTGCACAGACATTCAGGTCAGCCATGCCTACCTTTACTTCCATGATCAACTCCAAAAATAATTACTGTAATATTCCAAGTGATTTAAGTATTTTTTCATATGAGTCCATATCGGGAACCATAATGAAAAATCCGTCAATATCTATCTCGTCGGAAATCTGCGACTGTATCAGCAGTATGTTGTCGCCGTATATACCGAATTCCACAGCAGGTACCGACAATATAGCTCCTGCCATATCTATGGTCATATCCGGTATGGATGGATATATTACAAGATTGGTCAGTGTAGCTAAAGCATTCAGGTAAGAACCTGTAATGATATTGGCTATTTCCTTAAAGGCCGACTGCTCCATTTCTCCGAATTCGCCGGAGCAGTAGCCACCCATCATTTTCGTAACCAGATGCATTGCAACATCTGTCTTTACCAGAAACAGAATGCTTCCGGTAATGTCACCCTCGACGCCTAAGTATGCGCCTGCCATGACCTGTTCCTCTCCTCCAAGTATATTGCCTATGTCCTTAAACTCCAGCATCTGTACCTGGGGAACCTTCATGTCAACCTTGGTCTGAAGCAACGAAGCCAGGGCGGTAGTAGCATTGCCCGCCCCGATATTTCCCAATTCTTTGAGTACATCAAAATATTGTGTCGAAATACTCTCAAGAGATAAATCACCCATTCGGTTTCCTCCTAGCCTTCCCTGTCGGAAAGTACCACATTGAGATCCAGAAGAGATACTAAGGACTCTTCGGTCTTGCCTACTCCGCAGACGAAATGTCCTACCTCATCCATGTTGGAATCATAACGCATCTTCTCTATCTGGTCCTCTTCAAGAGCAACAACTTCCTTTACAGCATCCACTATCAGTCCTATCTTTCCGAACTGTTCCATCTTGATGATGATGATACGTGTATTCTTGGTATATTCAATCTCCTCCAGGCCCATCTTGAGTCTAAGATTCATGATAGGAACTATCTCACCACGCAGATTGATAACTCCCTTGATATAGGGTGCAACATTGGGGACTCTGGTGATATGCTGCATACGGACAATGTTATCGATAACGTTGATGTCCACACCAAAGTACTCCTCACCTATCTCTATCTTAATATACTGCATTGCTTCTCTGTATACCTTAACTTCAGCCATTTTAAGTCCCTCACTTCCTATATAAGAGCATTAGGATCGATAATAAGTGCAACCTCGCCATCGCCTAAGATGGTAGCACCGCTTATGATCTTGCTCTTGTTGATATATTTGCCCAATGACTTAATAACGATTTCCTGCTGACCTGTCAGTTCATCAATAACAAGTCCTGCCATAACATCGCCCTTCTTGACGATTACGACTACCAGGTCCTCATCATCGTTCTTGGTCTGCTCGCAGCCAAGGACCTCATTGAGTCTGATGATAGGAATGACTGAGCCACGAAGGCTGATTACTTCCTTCTGCTGTACGGTCTTAACATCCGATGGAGCTATGCCCTCTATGGTCTGGATATTGCCCAGAGGAATGGCATATCTCTCGCCGCCTATGACAACCATAAGTGACTGAATGATAGCCAGTGTAAGAGGAAGTCTGATGGTCCACTTGCTTCCCTGACCCAGTGTGGATTTAACATCAACCTCACCGCTCAGAGCTTCGATCTTGGACTTAACAACATCAAGACCTACACCACGTCCGGAAATATCCGATACAACCTTGGCTGTTGAGAAGCTGGGAAGGAAGAGAAGATTGATTATCTCCTGATCATTCATGGCAGATGCCTGCTCCTCGGTAATGGTGCCTCTCTCTATGGCCTTCTGCTTAACTGCCTCTACATCTATACCGTTACCATCATCCTTAACCTCGATGACAACGTTGTTGCCGTCCTGGTAAGCATCCAGCCAGATAGAACCGGCTTCCGGCTTGCCTCTCTTCTTACGAAGTTCTACGTCTGTCTCAATACCGTGATCGGCGGAATTACGCAGCAGATGCATAAGGGGATCGCCAATCTCATCAACCACTGTACGGTCAAGCTCTGTCTCCTCACCTGACATATACAGATCCATCTTCTTATTTAACTTCTTCTGCAGATCCCTGATCATACGAGGGAACTTATTGACAACAGATTCAATGGGAACCATTCGAACCTTCATGACTGATTCATGCAGGTTGGTGGTAACGCTCTCCAGATACTCAATCTGTTCATTTACCGAATTGGCACTTGCGCCCTTTGTGGTAGCTGCGGAAACAAGTGAGTTCTTTGCTATGATAAGCTCGCTGACCAGATTCATCAGATCATCCAGCTTCTCTATATCTACTCTGACTGTTCTTGAAGCAACTGCCTTCTTCTTCTCGGCAGCCTTGGGAGCTGTCGCGCCTGCAGCAGGTGCAGGAGCAGTACTCTCGGTCTTGGGGCTCTCGCTTGCTTCGCTCTTCTCTTCCTCGGGCTCCTCAGGAGCATCCTGCTCTTCCTTTACGGGCTGAGCAGTCTCGATATTGCCGACATCCACAATGCCGCCTACTGCCTTCTCTATTTCAGATACATTGGTGGCTGCCGCAATGCACTTGTCCACATCTGCATCGGTTACAACGACCAGACTGAAATCCAGATCGAATTTTTCATCTTCTATATCCTGTGAGGAAGGTACAGATACTATGATCTCACCCAGTTCTTCAATAGCCTTGTATACCAGGAAGGCTCTTGCAGCTTTAAGTATGCAGCTCTCCTGAACTGTCACCGTAAGACCCACAACGTTCTTGCCGGCCTTAGTTGCCTCGGCCATAACATGCTGCTGATCAGAACTGAAGCTTATCTCCTCCCAGCCTGCCTTGCCTGATTCTGCCTTAGGCTGCTCTGCAACTGCAGCTGTCTGGGGTGCACTTTCTTCCTCTCCGCCCTGTTCACCGGCCAGGAAATCCTGGAATACCTTTATGATATTCTCATTATCATTGTCGCCTTCGTCTCCGCCTGCCTGGATATTTGTAACATATTCATCCAGAGCGTCCAGGCACTGGAACAATACGTCCACTATGGATGCATTGACCTTGGCTGCACCGTTTCTGACCTCGGAGAATACATTTTCCATGTTATGAGTAAGGTTCTGCATCCTCTTGTATCCCATGGTTCCCGCCATACCCTTAAGGCTATGGGCGGCACGGAATATCTCGTTGATGGTATCCATATTGCCCGGTTCCTGCTCCAGTTCCAGTATCTGCGTATTCAGATTCTGCAAATGTTCCTTTGACTCATCAATAAAGACGTCTAAGTATTGGCTAACATCCATCTTTTTTTACCCCCACGTGTAAAATAATCTCTTCTGCTATTTTGTTCAATGTTACCTGCTGGTCTGATAAACCCGCTTTGAGGCACGCCTTAGGCATACCGTTGACTATACAGCTCTCGCCTTCCTGAGTGATAACGTAAGTCTTCGCACCTGATTCCTTAAGATGCTTTATGCCCTCGGTACCGTCTGCTCCCATGCCTGTCATTACTACACATATGACCTGGTCATAATTACAGCCTGCCAGTGATTCATACATATAATTGGCACAGGGCCTTACACCCTCTCTGTGTGGTTCATCTGTATAATGTACATTTGTAGTTCTTCCGTTTCTGACCAGGTTCAGGTGCCTGCCGGCCTGTGCAACATATACACAGCCTTTTTGGAGCGGCTCATTTTCCTTGGCCTCTACCACCTTTACCTCACTGATGGCATCCAGTCTGTCTGCCAGCGAAGCCGTAAACCCCTCGGGCATATGCTGGACTAAGACCACCGGCGCATTCAGATCGGCGGGTAATAATGGGATGACGTTGTGCAGGGATTTGGGACCTCCCGTGGAAACCGCTATGGCTACAATCCTCTCGCCTGTCAGCTTCGAGGAGCTGCGCCTTATAAGCTCTCCCACCCGGCCTGTTGCCATGATCTCTGCCGGCTTTGCCGTCACGACCTCACCGGGAAGTTTTGAATCACATACTGCCTCAAGGGTATCCAGCATGTGATTTTTGAAGGTATCTTCCTTGCATCTGTACGACCAGTCCGGCTTGTGTACGAAATCCAGTGCTCCCAGTTCCAGGGCATCCATGGTCACCTTCGCGCCCTCTTTGGTCACCGTACTGGCCATCATGACCCTGATGGGAATGCCTTCCTTCTTGATCTCCTTGAGTAACTGGATGCCGTCCATCTTAGGCATATTCACATCCAGTACCATGGCATCATAGCTTTTGGTCTTAAGAAGCTCCAAAGCAGCAAGTCCATCCGCAGCCTGTTCAACAACGGTAAATCTACTGTCTGCGTTTATTATATCACACATGACCTTTCTCATGAGTGCAGAGTCATCAACAACTAGTATTTTTTTCATTTTTGCCTCATTCCCGGCTCTTAAAACCCTTGGAAATCAAAGATCACCTTAAGCCACGCTCTTTACGACGGTTTTTACGTTCTTCCTCGAAAATATACTGGATGATTTCTTCTCTTTCATCATTGTCCAGATTGAGGAACTGGACCCTGTGTTCAAACTCTCCGGGTCTCTTATCCAGTTCCCTGACATGAAGCACTCTGCAGATTATATTGTACTGCTTGATGCCGCCATGTACGAAAAGTTCATATTTACTGTATATCAGGCTGTTTACATTATACATTTCCCCGCTGATAAATCTTAAGCCGCCTCCGCTTATATCACAGATAACACTCTTCTGGTAAGGCAGTCCGGGAGGTATTGCGATAGGTTCTTCCCTTTCAAAGGCCTTAACCTCCTCATCCGTAAGGTCCCTGGTCTCCATGTCCAGTGAACAGCTGTATCTGTAAAATTCACGTCTCTGATATTTCTTCAGATTGGTCCTTATTTCCACAAGGATTATGTAGACATTATTGCTCTTATATCTGTCAATGATCCGGACTACGCTTTCATAAAGTCCGTTTTCCGTATAGAAAAACATCTCATACTCGCCATCCACCGGCAAAAGTATAAGCTTGGTCTGTTCCATGGGCATGACTATCTCTATCTGGTCATCATCTATGACATCATAGATCCTGGTAGTATATACCCTGTTTTTCTGTTCCTCTTCTTCGTTTTTGACTCTTTTGATTGCCTTTAAGTCCACTCTCTGACCGGGAGTGATTAAGTTATCCATAATTTTGCTCGCCCTTTAGTATTTTCTTCCGGATACTATGTGAGAGAAAAATGCCGCCATTCCTCTCTTGTTTATATCTCCGCTGATTTCCTTGTTCATAAGCTTCGCAGCCATGGCTTCATAGGCCTTCGCGCTCTTGGCCTGGGTATTGGCCAGAGACACCGGCATCTGCTGCATTACCGCCTCGCTGAGCCTGTCATCCTGGGGTATGGCCCCCAGATATTCCACAGGAAGCTTTAAGTATCTTTGCACCACCACATTA
>R03__coassemble_1613_pt1 | contig 10267 bp, 6 predicted proteins | sample R03__metabat2_low_PE_031 | metagenome-assembled genome bin R03
GCTACGCTTAATGAGGCACTTACCAATATGGACGGCAATGTGGTTGAACTGAATGAGGTGGCAGGCAGGATCAAAGAAACTATGGGATTCTTTAATACATAGGCTTTACCCTTTTGATATTTTGGGATAAAATCATACTTATATCAATTTAATGGCACAAAGAAGACTTTGTGCCATTTTTTTACAGATGAAAGGAAAAGAAAATGGAAGCTATCATAAGCAGTCTTTTGGAAACGGATGCCTACAAATTCTCGATGGGGCAGGCTATTTACCATCAGTTCAGCGATTATAAGACCACCTGGAGCTTTAAATGCAGAAATGAGGATGTACATTTTACTCACGAGATGGTAGAGGAGATAAAACATCAGATCAGGCTTTACTGTGACCTTCGCTTTAAGGAGGATGAACTGGAATATCTTAATGGCATCAAATGGATCAAGGGCTCTTATGTGGATTTTCTGAGACTGTGGAAGGCCAGATATGATGATTTCACCATTACAGAAGAGGGTGACTGCGGACTTACTATAGAGACAGGGGGCACATGGCTGAACACCTCGATGTATGAGATCCCCACTCTGGCTATAGTCAATGAGGTATATTTCAGAATGGCCTATGATTATGAGGAACTCATAGCTGATTTTAAGAAAAGGCTGGATGCGAAGGTGGCAAAGCTGGAGTCAGAGGAGTTTGAACTGGGGCCTTTTAGTGAATTCGGTCTGAGAAGAAGGCTGTCGGGAGAGGCACAGGATTACGCGGTAATGCAGCTCAAGGAGCATAAATATCCCTCCTCCACCTTTGTGGGAACCTCCAATGTGTATCTGGCCAAAAAGCATGGAATCACGGCAGTGGGAACCATGGCGCATGAGTGGATCATGTGCGTGGGACAGGGAAACCACAAACATAACCCGGCATTTTCCAACTGGTATGCGCTGGATGCATGGGTGAAGGAATATGGCGTGTTAAATGGTACAGCCCTGACGGATACCATCACTACGGACTGCTTCTTAAAGGATTTCCAGCTGACCTTTGCCACACTTTTCAGCGGCGTGCGTCATGACAGCGGAGACCCATATGTCTGGGGTGATAAGATGATAGAGCACTATAAGAGCCTGGGTATAGACCCGGCAGGCAAGACCTTACTATTCAGTGACAGCCTGGATTTTGAGCGGGCTACTTCAATCTATAGATATTTCAAGGGTAAGGTAAAGGTGGCCTTCGGAATAGGCACCTATATAGCCAATGACACCAGCAGGGAGGCCCTTAATATAGTCATGAAGACCACCTTCTGCAATGGTATGGATGTGGCCAAGATATCGGACGTAGAGGGAAAGAGCATGTGCAAGAGTGGGGAATATGTGCATTATCTCAAGCGTTGTATAGACTGGCGTATGAATCATGAAATGGGAAATAATTCCTTAAGAGTATAGTAAATTGGGGTCAGGTGCGGGGGCACCTGCAAAACAGGAGAAGGGTATGAAATTTACAGAAGAAAACGGGGTATTGATGGCAAGGTGTGGCGCAGAGCTGCTGCGCATAGAGGCCTGGGGTCAGGACAGTCTGAGGGTCAGGGCTACCATGAGAGGAAGTCTCACAGATAAATGCTGGGCTCTGACTGAGAACACGGAATTCAGCAAGGCAAAGGTGACCATAGAAGAGGCTGACAACAGGCTTGCCACGGGACAGGTAATAAAAGTGCCTGTTGCAGCGATTGAAAATGGACGAATTAAGGCGACTGTCAATCACAGGGGTGTGATCACTTTCTACAGGGATGGACAGAAAATTCTCAGGGAATATTATCGCAACTACGATGGTACTATTTCAAAGGAGAGCCGCTGCCTGAAGATAGTCAACAGGGAATGGCGGGGTATCATAGGCGGTGATGATTTTTCTCTTAAGCTTAAGTTTGAAAGCAATCCCGGAGAGAAGATCTTTGGTATGGGACAGTATCAGCAGCAGGATATGGACCTTAAGGGCTGTGTGCTGGAGCTGGCTCAGCGCAATTCCCAGGTAAGCGTGCCCTTTATGATATCCAGCCTGGGCTACGGTATGCTGTGGAATAATCCGGCTATAGGCAGGGTGAGCTTTGCAAAAAATTATACGGAATGGGTGGCCGAATCCACCAAGGATATGGATTACTGGCTGACAGTGGCAGATAAACCAAAGGATCTTATATACAATTACACAGCTGTGACGGGAAGAGCGGGGGCATTTCCCGAGGATCTCATGGGACTGTGGCAGTGTAAGTTAAGATATCGTACTCAGGATGAAGTGCTGTCTGTGGCAAGGGAGTACCAGAGAAGGGGGATACACATTGACCAGATAGTCATCGATTTCTTCCATTGGACCTATCAGGGTGACTGGAAATTTGACAGCAAATACTGGCCGGACCCAAAGGCTATGGTGGAGGAACTGCATTCCATGGGAATCAGGGTCATAGTGTCGGTATGGCCTTCAGTAGACAGAAAGAGTGAGAATTTTGAGCCCATGTATGAGCAGGGAATGCTCATACGTACGGAAAGAGGCTCCCTGGAAACCTATGATTATCAGGGAGACTGCGTGGAGATAGATGCCTTCAATCCTCAAACCCGTGAGTATGTGTGGGATATCTGTAAGAAAAATTATTATGACCTGGGTATAGACGGCTTCTGGCTGGACAATTCCGAGCCGGATTACTGTGTATATGATTTTGAAAACTACCGCTACAGTGAAGGGCCGGCCCTGGCAGTGAGCAATATGTACCCTCAGATGTACAGCAGGGCATATTATGACAAAATGGCCGAATACGGCAAGCCTGTGGTAAATCTGCTGCGCAGTGCCTGGGCGGGTTCACAGAAATACGGCAATGTGGTATGGTCCGGAGATGTGCCCAGCAGCTTTGAGGCGCTTAAAGACCAGGTGAGCTGCGGCATCAATATGGGACTGGCCGGCATACCCTGGTGGACTACGGATATAGGCGGTTTTATGACTGATGACTGGCAGTCTGAGGAGTTTAAGCAGTTGCTCATACGCTGGTATCAGTTCGCAGCATATACAGCTGTATTCAGACTGCACGGAGAAAGAGGCCCCCTGGACATAGCACCTTTGGATGAGCGTGACTGGGGAGGCGGTTATCTGCATACGGGACATGACAACGAGATGTGGAGCTACGGGGATAAATGCTTTGATATAATGAAGCATTATTATGACATCCGTGTCAGCATGAAGGACTATATAGCAGGGCTTTACAGAGAGGCGAGCGAGAATGGTTCCCCGCTCCTTCGAGCTATGTTCTATGAATTCCCTGAGGATGAGAACTGCTGGGAGCTTAAGGATCAGTATATGTTCGGCGACAGATATCTGGTGGCTCCCATCCTTAAGAAGGATATGTTTGAAAGAGAAGTATATCTGCCAGAGGGCAGCTGGAGGCTGACTTACGATCAAAGTATCCATGAGGGTGGAAGCAGAGTCAGGGTAGAGGCTCCGCTGGAGTACATGCCCGTTTTTGAAAGAATGTGATATACATACATCATGAAAGTGGTACAATGATACTGCGGATATGGGATGCCGAGGGGAGGCAATATGGAGTATAAGCATAAGATAGCGGTTATAGCGAACGGATGGTATAACAGGGGCCTGACAGACACCATGGCAGGCGTCAGGAAGGGTGCTGAAGAAGTTGCTGCAGATGTATTTCTGTTTGTCAGCTATGCCCAGTACAGAGAGACCGAATATTACAACAAGGGTGAATTTAATATTCATAAGCTGGCGGATTACCATGATTTTGATGGTGTGATCATTATGCCGGATACTCTGTGTTCCGTGGAAGAGGCACAGAGGCTTAGAGATTTATTTATCAATGAGAAGATACCTGCGGTCAGCATTGGCGTTAAGATGGACGGCCTGGGCTTCATTTCGGGTGAAAATTACAATTCCATGAAGCTTATGGTAGAGCATCTGCTCAAGGTGCATAATGTGAAGAGCGTGGCCTATATTTCAGGTCATCCTGATAATCGTGAATCCGTAAGAAGGGGATTTGCCATTCATGATACCCTGAATGCCAATGGAATTCCCTTTTGTGAGAGGGATATATTCTATTCCCATTGGGAGTATGAGGGCGCCAAGCAGGCTACACACGATATCTGCAAAAGATATAACGGACTACCGGATGTCATTATGTGTGCCAATGACTATGGGGCAATGGCCTGTTGTCTGACTCTGGAGGAGATGGGCTACAGTGTTCCTGAGGATGTTATAGTGACGGGCTACGATAATGTGGCTGTGAGCAGGGCTTTTTATCCCTCTCTGACCACTATAAGCCAGCCCTATGAATATATGGGTTATGAGGCCGTAAAGCTGCTCTATAAGATGGCAGACGGAGGCGAGCCGGAGGAGAGAACGGCGGCAGGAGTCCTGGTAGAAGGCGAGAGCTGCGGCTGCGGACATGAAGGAGATGCGGATCAGGCCAGGAGGCTCTTCTGCAGGCACAGTCACGAGCTTTCCGAGAAAAATGTCATATTTGAATGGACTGCCAATAAGATTGAGAAGGCAATCTTCCGCTGTGACAGAGTGGAGAAGATGCAGGATGCCCTAAGGAGCTATTTTGAGGGCAGCCACGAATATGAGGGCGATGGTTTCAGCTTCGTTATGGATCCTCATTACAGGCAGGCTATTTACAACAGGGACATGAAGCTGTGGAGTGATGGCTACAGTGAGAAAATGGATGTCGTTGTAGCTCTGCAGAATGATAAGGATCAGTATATAGAAAATATTGCATCCAGAGACATTGTGCCCGGCTATAGAAAGGATAAGGTCAGCCACCTGTATATAATCGCTTCCCTGCACAACAGGGCCAATATTTTCGGATATCTGGTATTCAGGGATATGATGGGACATATTGAGGACAGGTCACTTTACTCGTACATGTCCAGAGTGGGAGAATGTCTGGAAAAATACAGACAGACAATGAGACTGAACAGTGCCAATGAGGAACTGTTTGACCTGTCGATAAGGGACGCTCTTACGGGACTTTATAACCGTCTGGGTTATGAAAAGGTGGTAATGCCTAAGTTTACGGACAACCACAGGCAGGGAAGACGTAATGCGATCCTTTTTGCGGATATCAACCGCATGAAATATATAAATGACCAGTTTGGGCATCTGCAGGGAGATATGGCGATAAGGACCATTGCCTCTGTTATCCAGGAGTGCCTGCCGAATGACTGGATGGCCATCAGGTACGGCGGGGATGAATTTATCATGGTAGGAAACTGCGATGGAGAGCAGTCTATAGAATACCTGGAGGAAAGGCTTATAAGCACTGTGACCAGGAGAGGAAACGAGATGCAGCTGCCCTATGCGCTGTCAGTAAGCTGCGGATATATGCTCTCTGATCCCGGTGATAGCATCAGCTTTGCGGAGTACGTAAAACAGGCTGACGAATACATGTATAAGAATAAGAAACGTATGTATGAAGAGAACGAAGAATTAAAGGATATGAAATCCAACAGACCTTAGCAAAGATAATATAAAAACCCTCTTTACCGGATAAAAGGTAAAGAGGGTTTTATTTGTGCTATGGAATGTATTTTCGAAAATCAGACGTTGTAGCCGTTCATGATCTCGTTCATGGCCTCAACCTCTTCATTGGTATTATTGGTTGCGGTCTTGATATCATCCATGGAAGAGTTCATGGCAACCATGGTATCGGAAATATCCATTATCTGCTGGGCATTGGCTGCGGAAGCGACACTGATGTCGTCCATGGTATTTTTGATGGTGGCAATGGACTTGGCGTACATATTGATGATGCCCTGAAGGTTCTCCATCTGCTCACGCATTGTAACGGTGTTCTGTGCAAAGGAATTGGAAACTGATGAGAACTTGTCATAATCGGAAACAACATCCGAATCTATGAATTTGAGCATCTCATCCGCTATATTTGTAAGACCGCCTATGGCAGCTACAACATTTGAGCTTAGGGACTGGATCTCATTGGCAGCATCGTTGGTGTTGGAAGACAGGGTACCAATCTGATCGGCAACTACCGCAAAGCCCTTGCCTGCTTCGCCTGCCCTGGCTGCCTCAATGGATGCATTGAGAGCCAGCATGCTGGTCTGCTTTGATATACCCAGGATGGCGTTGGAAAGCTCCTGGATCTTAAGAACGGTCTCGGCCTTGGCCTTTTCTTCCACCAGCTTATGCGAGATGTATTCCAGCTTGTTGTTGATGGCCTGTGTTGAGGTCTCAACGGTGTTGTACAGATCCGTGGAAGCGGAATTGATATCCTTGATCATGTCTGCATTATCACCGGTGATGCCCACGATCTCGTTGATCTTGTCATATACCTCGGTGGCTTCTGCCTGGGCTGAATCAATGGAAGCGGCTATCTCCTGGGAAGAAGCAACCATATTCTCCATGGTATTATTGATGGTATGTATCTGGCTGACTGAATCATTGATGGTTGAATTGATGGCTCCCATACTCTCGCCGATGCCGGCTGCACTTTCCTTGACCCTGCGGACTGTGCCGGCTGTCTTGTACAGAAGACCGTTAACATTGATGGCTATGGTCTCCAGCTCGTCGCCTGAACTGACTGTAAGGACCTTTGTCAGGTCACCGCCTTCTGAAGCCACATCTGCAACTACTGCATTTACGTTGGCGAAGTTCTCTTTAATCTTACGGGCAAATACGATGCTGATAATCTGAGCCAGTATCAAAAGCGGAAATGTGGTTATGACCAGGTTTATGATCATATTTCCCAGGACAGTGTTCCTGTTGGCTGCCTCGACTGTCACACCCAGAGTCTCTGAATCAGACAGGATAGTATACAGGCTGATACAGGCAATGGTGGCCATGATCGCAGCGTTGACCAAGGCTGCTAAGACCATCATGATGCCAATTTTTTTGGATATACTTAGTTTTCTGGTTTTCATCTATATCCCTCCAATACAAAATACTATTTTAATTATAGGTAAAAAAAGGGGATTTTTCAAGGAAATTCGGGGAGTCGGGCCACTTTAAAATGTATATAAAAAGCAGGCCAAATATGGTAAAATAGCACATAGGGAGAGGTGCAATGAAAAAGAAAATGTATATAAAAAGTCTTCTTTTGGCAATCTGTATTCTTGCTATGACCATAACAGGCTGCGGAGCGGCTGATGCTGCCGATAATGGTGACCTGAAGGAGACTGAGAATCAGATACAGACTGAAGCTGAATCTGAGGAAATGACAAAGGCCGCGGATGAAAAGGATGCACAACAGTCAGTGGATGGCGAACAGACCGCATCGGATAAGGACGGGGCTGCCAGAGGTGAGTCGACTCCCCTTGAGGAGCACGGGAGATTATCTGTCAGAGGGACGCAGCTGGTGGATGCAGACAAAGAAGCCTTCCAGATAAAGGGCGTGTCCACCCATGGACTTATGTGGTTCCCCCAATATGTAAATGAAGAAACCTTTCGCACCCTCAGGGATGACTGGCAGGTCAACTGCATCAGACTGGCTATGTATACAGCTGAAGGCGGCTACTGTACAGGCTCAGACCAGGAGGAAATGAAGGAGCTGGTGGATGAGGGCGTCAGCTATGCTACAGAGCTGGGAATGTATGTGATAATAGACTGGCACATACTCAGTGACGGAGATCCCAATACTTATAAAAGTGAGGCCAAAGAATTCTGGCAGGAAATATCCTTAAAATACAGGGATTACGATAATGTGCTGTATGAAATCTGCAATGAGCCCAATGGCAATGTGAGCTGGTCACAGGTCAAATCTTATGCAGAAGAGGTAATTCCTCTCATAAGGGCAAATGATGAGGATGCGGTGATCATAGTGGGAACCCCCACCTGGAGCCAGGATGTGGATGAGGCTGCTAAGGATCCGGTCACGGGCTATGACAATATAATGTATGCCCTGCATTTTTATGCTGATACACATAAGGACGATCTGAGAAAGAAAATGACGAGGGCGCTTGATAAGGGCCTGCCGGTATTCTGCTCGGAATTCGGTATAACGGATGCCTCTGGCAATGGAAACGTAAATGAGACAGAGGCAGATAAATGGATAGAACTTATGGACGAAAAGGGCGTCAGCTACTGCATATGGAGCCTGTCAAATAAGGATGAGAGCAGTGCCCTGATAAAAGCAGGCTGTGATAAGGTCTCGGACTGGCAGGAATCGGAACTATCAACGGAAGCTCTCTGGTATATAAGGACCCTGGGGGGAAGCAGTACCATTAAGGATGAAGGCGTCTCACAGGAAAGCGGGGAAGCAAAGAACACTGATGATGCAGGAAACGAATCCGATGCAAAGTATGAAGAAAAGGTGACAGACACAAATGACATAACTGTCACAATCTCGGAGACCAATTCCTGGTCTGACAGTGTTAAGGATTATAAGCAGCTGTCCATCACCCTGACCAACAAGGGCGATGCCGTGACTTCCTGGCAGGTGGAAGCAGAGCTTGATGGTGAATATGAAGTAGATCAGAGCTGGGGCGGAAACTTTACCATATCAGGCAGGAAAATGAAGATAAGCAATGCGGACTACAATGGAAACCTTGGGGAAGGACAGACATTGTCCGACATAGGTGTTATAATTAAGACAAAATGAGAAGGGGTAAATATTATGGGATACGAGGAAAACGAAGCAAAAAAACAGGTTATTGAGGCGGGGTTGAGACTGCTTAAGGAAAATCTCATAGTCAGGACCTGGGGAAATATCAGCGCCAGGATATCCGATACGCAGTTTGTCATAACGCCAAGCGGCAAGGCCTACGAATCGCTGACTCCTGAGGACATAGTCACGGTTGATATAAAGAAATGCAGCTATGAGGGAGATATAAAGCCCTCCAGCGAATGCGGCATACATGCTGATGTATATGCCATGAAGCCTGAGGTGAATTTTATTATCCATACCCATCAGGTCTACGCTTCCGCAGTGAGCATACTGGGAGAAGACATAGAGCTGTCCGAGGAGGAAAAGAATTTTCTGGGTGATAAGATACCCTGCGGAGAATACGGCATGTCAGCCAGTGCGGCACTGCGCAAGAAGGTCAAGAAGTGTCTGAAGAACAATCCAAATGCCAAGACCATGCTCTTGCGTAATCACGGAGTGCTGTGCATGGGCGAGGATATGAATAACAGCTTTGAACTGTCTGCCATGGTGGAGCAGGTATGCAAATACAAATATGATATCCTTACGGCCAATTATGAGGCTATCAAGGCCATGAGTGATGAGGAGGAGCTGGAGAGCTGGGATGATGTGCTGGTGACAGCAGAGGACCTGAAGGCAGACGGCTTTGTGGACTATGGCAGCTCCATCTGCGAGGGTGATATAGTGACTCTTACCCTTGGTGAGAAGGATTATAAATTCAAGGTAACGGACGACAAGCCCCTGGGCAAAGGATTATTCAAAAAATCCTTAAATAAGATTGCTAGGATGCATGCTTCAATCTATGAGAACAGATATGTGAACTGCATCGCCCAGTGTACCTTGCCCAATATAGTGGATGTGAGTAAAAAAGGCAGTGGCTTTGCGCCTTATATAGATGACCAGGCACAGATAATAGGCGAGAGCCTGAAGCTGGTGGGCAAGTGTACAAAAAAGTTGCATTTTGAGTCAACCAAGGATATAGTAAAGGGTCTCAGGGACAGCAATGCCGTGCTTATTGCAGGGCAGGGTGCTCTTATCACAGCCGGTACCAGGGATGATCTGGAGGCTTCGGCGTTTGTACTTGAGAAGGGCTGTATAGCCGCCAAGCTGGCCGGATGCCGACCTGATGCAGAGCCTGTTCCCAGGAAATATGCAAGAAAGGAAAGAGATTTTTACGTAGATCAGTATTCAAAACTGAAATAGGGAAAAAGATATGCTTGAACTTAAGAACATTAAATATGAAGTCGAAGACAAAGAGATCATCAAGGGCATCGACCTTACAATAAATGACGGATTTATTGCAGTGACAGGTCCCAACGGCGGCGGTAAATCCACCTTGGCCAAGCTCATTGCAGGTATAATACAGCCCACGGATGGCCGCATTATTTACAATGGACAGGACATTACCGATATGAGCATTACCGACAGGGCAAGGCTGGGCATAAGCTATGCCTTCCAGGCCCCTGTAAAGTTCAAAGGACTGACTGTGAAGGACCTGCTTACTCTGGCAGCAGGCAAGTCCACGACAGTGGGAGAGGCCTGTGAGATACTTTCAGAGGTAGGCTTATGCGCCAGGGATTATATAGACAGAGAGGTAAATGCTTCCCTGTCAGGCGGCGAACTGAAGCGTTTAGAGAT
>R03__coassemble_1654_pt1 | contig 10086 bp, 8 predicted proteins | sample R03__metabat2_low_PE_031 | metagenome-assembled genome bin R03
TTGGGGCATTTCGGGAAGATTTTGGCAGGCTACGGGACCGGCTCGTGTCCGCCATCCTGGCTAGACGAGCCTGGCTCTGGCTCAGCCAGAGCCTCCCTGATACTTACGAAATGCCGCAAATCTCATGGTCGCTGCGCAATGGCCCTGCAATTTGGCGGCCACAGGCGATGGCAGGGCGCAGGACCTACTGCATGACGTAGCCCAGGGCCGGAGAATAAAATGAGCGCTGTAAGTAAGCAGCCATGCTTTCCTACAACGCCCAATTTAAGATCAATATTTATCTTTCGATGTAAGCATCTCTTTCGGCGCCAACTGATACATACTTGATGTGGCAGCCGATCTGCTCCTCGATATAAAGCACATAGTCCTGAGCCTCCTTGGGAAGTTCCTCCCACTTTCTGGCTTTTGAAATATCACTCTTCCAGCCCGGCATATATTCGATCACGGGCTTTGCGTCATCCAAAGCCGCAGGGAAAGGAAACTCATCGGTGATCTGGCCATTTAACTCATAGTGGGCACAGATGGGAATCTGATCCATATAGCTCATAACGTCCATCTTGGTAAGAGCTATGCCTGTGGCTCCCTGGCATTCCACGCCGTAACGTGTGGCTACTATGTCAATGGGTCCCACTCTTCTGGGACGTCCTGTCTTGGCTCCGTACTCTCCACCGGCCTCACGCAGCTTATCTGCTTCTTCTCCGAACCATTCACAGGTGAAGGGGCCCTCGCCTACTGCAGTTGAATAAGCCTTGACTACACCGATCACCTCATCGATCTTGACTGAAGGGCATCCGCTTCCCACCGGTGCATAGGCTGCAATGGCATTTGAAGAGGTGGTATAGGGATGTATACCGTAATCAATATCCTTAAGCGAGCCCAGCTGAGCCTCAAAGAGGATATTCTTTCCAGACTTGGCAGCCTCTCTTAATACAATGCCCGTATTCTTTATGTACGGTTTCATCTTCTCGCCATAATCATTTATCCAGTCCATAAGCTGGTCCATGGTATAGGGCTCAGCTCCGTAGACCTTGGTCAGTGTAAGATTTTTCCACTCCAGGATGCCTTCCAGATGCTCTCTTAATTTTTCGGGATAAAATAACTCTCCGGCAAGGACTGTCTTCTTCTGGAACTTGTCTGAATAGAAGGGAGCTATACCCTGCTTGGTGGAGCCGTACTTCTTATCCTTGAGTCTGGCCTCCTCAAGACCGTCGAGATCTCTGTGCCAGGGAAGTAAAAGAGAAGCTCTCTCTGAGATCATCAGATTGTCGGGTGTGAGCTCCACGCCCTGGCTTCTTACCTGCTCCATCTCATTGTATAAATTCTCCAGGTCCATGGCCACGCCATTGCCCAGAATATTGATAACGCCCTTTCTGAATATACCCGAAGGTAAAAGATGCAGGGCAAATTTACCGTATTCATTGATAACAGTGTGTCCGGCATTGCCGCCACCCTGATAACGTACTACCACATCATACTTTTCCGTCAGCAGATCAACCATACGGCCCTTGCCTTCATCACCCCAGTTGATACCGACTATTGCGCAGTTAGACATATTTTATTCTCCATTTCTTGCTTTAAAGGTGTCAATCACACCCGTTTAGTATATAACGAAGTCAGCTTTTTTTAAAGTATTTATTTTGTTGGGTCAAAGCTATTTTATGACCTTCCTCATCATCAGGCAGTTGCAGTCGTTCTCCCTTTTGTAGGATATCTCATCCACCATATTCTTTACCATAAGGATTCCCAGGCCTCCGATATCCCTTTCCTCAATGGGAAGTCCCGTATCCGGATCCTCATGCTTCAGCGGGTCAAAGGGGATGCCTCTGTCAGTAAAGATCAGGATAAAGTCCTCATTTTCATCCAGACCGTAATCTATGTCAATATTTCCCTCATCTTCAGGATAGGCATAGCTGCACACATTTGCAAAGATTTCATCCGCAACAATGCTCATTTGGGAAATACTCTTTTTTGAAGCAGAGTTTTCCATAAGGAACTGTCTCATCTGCTCCAGAAAATCCTCAAGATTTTCTCCTTTTGCCTGACAGGTATATCTTTTCACTTGGTGATTTCCTTTCTCCCGGCGTCTACAGGTTCTTTTTTTCAAGGCCGAGATAATCTTCCAGCCTGGGCAATGCTTCCATGGCATCCTTGTAGCCCTGATAATAAAGCTTACCCAGCTTTTCCATGTCCGCCTCAAGCTTGTCCACATCATCCCTTACCGTAGGATATATCTGAATGAGCCTGCCCTCCTTTTCAAGGCGCTCAAGCAGATCACACTGCTTATTGTACAGCTCGTTGCGTCCCCGTATTGCCGCTGCAAATTCGGGGTAATCCTTGAAGGCCTTTGCGTAGGCCTCATCTTCATTGCCTGCCTTTCTGTAATCCGCAGGTACGGTCCTTACCACCACGATCTTTTCGTAGCCCTCATCCAGGGCAAACTGCAGGGGTATGGGGTCTGACATACATCCATCCAGACACAGTGCACCCTCTACCGATACGGGCTTGCTCACCAGAGGCATGGAAGAGCTGGCCTTTGCTCCGTTAATGAGCTCCGTGCATTTTCCCTTTTCAAAATATCTTGCCTGCCCGTCATCCATACCGGTGGCCACGGCTATATACCTCTGAGGTGAGTTTATAAACCTTTCTCTGTCCAAGGGTTCATATTCCTCATAATCCTCAAATACAAAATCAATATTTAACATGCCCTTTTTGCCAAGCAGGCCCTTAAAGCCGCTGACATAGCGTGAGTCATGTCTGAAGCCCAGATTTACCCTGGCGCTCCTGCCTATCTGTCCGGACACATAATTGATGCCGTTTAAGGCTCCTGCGCTGGTACCTATGACAGCCTCAAGATTGATATCATTTTCCATAAATACGTCCAGCACTCCGCTGGTGTATACTCCCCTGAAAGCACCGCCCTCAAGCACCAGGCAGCCCTTTGTTATCTTATCCGATGCCTGTCCTGTGGGCAGGGCATCAAAACCTGAATACATTTTCATAACGTTCTCCTTCTGTAGCTGAAACCATGCTCATGTATTTTACCATATTCATACTTATTTTTCACCGCAAAGACTCATGTCAGTCATAGGGCTCCACCAGTATCCTGTCCTCGTAGGGCTGCAATATCTCATTTACAGTCCTGTCAGACAGCTCCCTGCTTGCCGCCAGTACTTCATCTATATTGGAAGCATCCACACGCCTGTCCTCACGGGTCAGCTCATTTACTATGTAGTGGTTGATGTCCGGTGAGAAATGCAGCACGTCCATATAATTTTCCAGGTCACATACCACCTCTTCGTCATTGAGGAAATAATAAAAGCTCACATTGTCATAGGCAGTCAGGGTGACCACAGCCTGCCGCATATTTTCAAGATAGGCCTCCGTATCCCCATAGCGGTAAATATTGTCCCACCAGACACAGCTGTAGGGCGGAATAAATATTGTAAATTCCGTCTCGGGATGGGCCTTTACCTGCTCCTCAATGAGCTCAATATTGGCCCTGCACTCCTCACTGTAATAATCTGCGGGCTTCATTTCGGCCACGGAATGCTTTCTGATATACAGGCCCAGTATCATGTCCGAATTAAATTCCTTCCACTGGCCCCAGTTATAGGAATTGCCCTCATCATAATCGCCGCTTACGGACTTGGCTATCATGTAGGGGATCTTCTCAAACAGCACATCCTTATTAAGCAGATATTCAATGTCATTGAAGGGATTGTCATCATACAGATACATGGGGCAGCCCGTACTCTCAAAGGTAGTCTCGGGCATGGAAGACAATGCCCCCGGATCTATATTGTAAAAGACTCTCTTAATGTCATGCTCCTCATAGGCCTCATCCATGAACCAGCATAAGTCCGCAGTGGCCCCATAGCTTCTCACCGCCTTGATGCTGGTGCAGTCAAAGGCTTCATCAAACCAGGCATTATTGTAATTTTCACAGACGCTGGAGCCCACTATCAGGGCATCATAATCAAAATTCTTTAGTGTTCCTATGCACTGGTATTCCTTGTCCGTCAGCACTGCCTTAAGTCCGAACCAGGGCTTGTGATAATGGCAGAAGGGATCCACCAGAAAGGTGATAAGCCCTGCCAGAAAAAGAAGGCCTGCCACTGCTATTATGAAATTGCGTATCTTTCTTTTGTACTGTGTCATAACTTCTTTGAATTTTGTCTGTCTTTTGCACACGCGACCCTGCTAAAAGGCAGTAATTTTCCGTTTCTTGCTTATTTTACTGCTCCTTGCCACCCGCAAACCCGCTAAAAGTTAAAATAAATAAAGGTGCTCACCTGGGAGAAGGAGATCACGGACCACACCAGTATGAGTCCGCACCAGAGCGCCAGCCCCTTTTTGTCATGATATTCTTCAACCAGCGTCAGGGCATTTTTCCTGCTGATGATAAAAACACTTATGGCCATAAACAGCAGAAAGAGTATAAGGTAGGCCGTATTTAGCAGGCCCGGTGCCTTCATATTGAGCAGTTCCTTAACAAGGTAAAATTCCGGTATGTCTATCTTCTCCATGAGCTTGGGCAGATAGCCCGTTATCTTAAAGGAAAAAATATTCTTAAAGCACTGGAGGGCATCCCCCAGACTGTCGGCCCTGAATACAAACAATGTGGCCAGAAAGGCATTGAAGGTCAGAAACTGCCCGCATACCTTGGGTATGGCCAGCTTTGGCTCACCCTTTTTGTCCGCTCCCCTGACACCTGTAAGGTGAAGATTATCATATATGAGCAGCAGTCCCTGCATACAGCCCCAGACCACATAGGTCCAGGCGGCCCCATGCCAGAGTCCGCTGAGCATGAACACAATAAAAAGATTTATGTCTGCCCTTACCCTGCCCTTTCTGCTGCCGCCTAAGGGAATATACACATAGCGGATAAAGAAGCGTGACAGGGTAATGTGCCATCTGTTCCACAGCTCCTTCATGCTGGCTGCCTGATAGGGTGAATCGAAATTGACGGGCAGGTCAATGTTGAACATCTTTCCCAGTCCTATGGCCATATCGCTGTAGCCGCTGAAATCAAAATACAGTTCAAAGGCATAGGCAAGTCCGCACAAAAAGGTGGAAATGCTGTCCATGAATATTACGTTGTCAAAGCCATAATTGGCCACATTGGCAAGCACATCCGCCAGCAGCACCTTCTTGCCCAGTCCTATGGAAAAGAGCAGGATCCCCTTGTAGAAATTTTCGGGATTGAACTTCTTTCTTTCTTCATCCCCAAACTGCTCCATCATTTCATCGTAAAGCACTATGGGCCCTGCCACCAGCTGGGGGAAAAAGGTCACAAAGGTCAGATAGTCCCCAAAGGCATAATGCTCGCATTCCCCCTTGCAGCGGTCGATGATGAAGGAAAGCTGCTGGAAGGTAAAAAAACTGATGCCCAGAGGCAGAAGAATATTTTTAAGTGCCCAGTCGGTCTTAAACAGGGCATTCATATTTGATATGAAGAAATCGTAGTATTTGTAGTAGAAAAGCAGGCCCAGGTTAAAGATAAGCCCCAAAGCCAGTATGATTTTGCCGCACTTTTTACTCTCTATTCTTTCAAGTATGAAGCTCAAACAGTAATTTACAAGGATACTTGAAAGAATGATAAAAAGATAGCTTGGATTAAAATAGGCATAAAAAAACAAAGACATACCGGACAGGAAAAATTCGGCAGTCCTCTTAAGCCCTCTGTAATTCAATATATACCAGCCCAAAAGGGTCATGGGCAAAAATAAAAAAATGAAAATATACGAATTAAATAACATGCTCTAAATATATAGCAAATGTGCCCTTTTCTCAAGTAAACTTTTCAAAGATAACCATTTGCTTTTATCCCCACGGGTTCTTATTATAGTAGTAGGTGTTTGCTGACTCTTTAAAAGAGTTATGGATTAAGTCAAGGAGGATCAATATGAACAGAGTATTTAACTACGGATTGGCAATCTGCTATTCGGGCTACAGGGACGGCCAGAGCCCCGAGACCATCTGTCCCACAGTCGATCAGATCAGGGAGGATTTAAAAATTTTAGTCTCAGACGGCTACAGCTACATCCGTATGTATGACCCCAATGAGCACGCAAGAAGGGTGCTTGAGATCATCAGATCAGAAAAGCTGCCCATCAAATGTCTTATCGGTGTGGATTCCTTTGCCGAGATGAGCAATGAAAACAGTGCCGTAGGGCCGCTCATTTACACTGATGAGGAAATAGCCGCAAATATCCGCAGAAACGACGCAGAATATGAGAAATTGATCGAGCTGGTCAAGGAATATGATGACGAGGTCATAGCCGTATCCATAGGTAATGAGAACACACCCGAATGGGGTACAAGACGTGTAAGTGAAGAAAGGCTGGCTGCTCATGCGGACAGACTGCATGAGGCCCTTAACAAGCCTGTTACCTACTGCGAGGTTACTGCCCAGTGGCCCAAGTTGACCGAACTGGTCAAGCATCTGGATCTTATCAGCACCCACAGCTATCCCATGCATGAATGCGTGCCCGTTGAAAAGGCTCTGGATGTGAACAAGGCCAACTACAGGCTGGTAAGTGAAACCTATCCTGACAAGGAGGTCATATTTACTGAGGTAGGCTGGACTGTAAGGGAAAGCAGCCACATGATCCCCGGACAGGGCTCTGTGGAAAACCAGAAATTCTATATTACTTCATTAAATAAATGGCTTGAAGAAGAGGGCATTGTGGCCTTTATCTTCGAAGCCTTTGACGAGACCTGGAAGGCCTCCTCTCCCGACAAGGGTGAATGCAACTGGGGCCTGTATTATATGGACAGGACTAAGAAATGGAACTAAGAGCGTCTGCGCTTACCCTTATTTTTTAACTGCTCATCAATCTGATTTTCCCGCATGGTGATCTCATCCTTATCCAGGGGCTTCCACATAAGCTCTCCCACGATTGCCATGCGGCGATCTTTCAGATCATTATTTTTCTCATAACATGCTTCATAGAAATAGCCGATCACGCTGAATACAAGCGCTCCCACAAAATTGACAAACAGATCCTTCATGGTATCGATGATGCCCAGATCCAGATAACCGCCCTCAATCCTGTAGGTGCTGCCATCGGACAGTTCCAGTACCGTAGCCTCTATACCCTGCATGCGGATGGGTATCTGTGCTCCGGTCGCATCCAGTCTGCAGGAATTGAAGGCCTGCACGATAAAATCCTTCTGCATATCCTGATACAGAAAATGATCCACGGCAAATTCAAAAAATTCCCACATCACTCCCACTGTCATGGAAAAGCAGAAGCCCATTACAGCCAGATATAAGGGCGAAAGGACCGAATGCCTGCTTCCCCTGTTCATCAGCTCCACCATGGAAAAGCCCAAAGCTGCACATAGAAAGCCATTCAAGGTATGCAGCATGGTATCCCATCCGGGGATGTTGGTATAATACTGGTTGACCTCCCCTAAGATTTCCGCTGCATAGATAAAGCAGTAAATGATGATCTCGAAAAGAGGCGGTATCTTAAGCTTAAATTTTTCCTCAAAAAAGGAAGGTATCAGGAAAAGCACAAGTGCTAAAAGGCACATAAAAAAGCTTTCATAATTATGCATGAACAGACAGCGGACACCGGTCAGGATCACCAGCCCCCGCAGGATCAGATAGACTATGAAGGATCGCCTGTTTAAGGCAATCCTTCCCTGCAGTCTGCGTATATATCTTAATAATCTTCCCTGTTTTAATTTCATATATTTCTCTCTTTTTGTTTGTGACCCCAGGGCCAAAAGCCCTAAGCCTCACATCATTTTCAGATTTGTTTACAGACCCCTCTAATCTGTAAACAGCTGCACCCAGTAGCATGTTGAACCCACTACATAGCAGGCCACAGCCGAATTGGAATACTCTGAGGTAAGTATATTGGCCTTATGTCCGGGTGAATTCCACCAGCCGTCTGCCACTGACTGTCCGCTCGAATAACCGGCGGCTATATTTTCTCCTGCCCAGCCGTATCCGGCACCTGCTGCGCTCAGGGCCGTAAAGGGAGTACTGCCATCCGGTCTGGTATGGCTGAAGGAGGTGACCAGCTCGGGAGCACGCATACAGGTGGCATTATAGATGGCCCCGCTCCAATTGAGAGCCGGCAGTCCCTGGGAGGTCCTGTAGGCATTTACCGCATCAAAGGCCTCACGGGCCCTGGCCTCGTCAAAGCCCGAGCTAACCTGGGCAGCAGTCTCAGTCTGACTGCTCTCCGCAGTCTGGGCATTACTGTCTGAGGTATCCTGGGTATTTTGCGTATTCTCAGTCTGTCCTGTCTGACTGTCACTGTTTTGGGACTGACCGGCAGTGTTATTTCCCGCCTGAGAGGTATTACCGTTTCCGGCCTGAGGGGTATCCGTGTTCCTGGCCAACTGGATATCTGTCTCTCCCGCCTTTATTGCGGCCAGATAAGCATCCAGATCATCAGGCTCTATGTTAAGCAGATCCTCCGTCAGCTTGGCCTGGGATTTAAACAGGCTGACCTGTGCTTCCCAAAGGTCATCCCCTGACAGGCTCTTTTGAATATCCAGCATAGTAAGTTCATCACTGTCAGGATCATATATATACTGATTGACATATTCCACATCCTCCAGACCAAGACTGGCATATACCATGAGCTTATCATCTGCCAGGTTGATCCTGCTATAGGATTCAAGGGTGTAATCTCCGTCCTCGTATTCCCTCATGGCAGTCCTGATCTTATCTGACAGATCAAGCCTGACTGCCTCAGGCTCATCAGCTGTAAGATCAATATATTCTATGACAGCCTCCTGTGCCCCTTCCTCATTTACCGGGATATAATACAGTCTGTCCTTGTAAATATTAAGGTTGGAGGCAAACTCATCTGCCACCTTTTCAGACACCAGCGTATCCGTATCCAGTCTGTATATGGAAGCATCATCCCCATCGGTCTTAAGATAATAGATGTAATGATCATAGGTCGCGGGCCAGTACACTCCGCCCCTGGCCACTCTCTTACCCTCTCCGCTCTCTGTCTCCATGCGATAGAGGGAATTATCATCTTCGGTCAGGGTATAATACACACAGCCCTCATATTCAAAGGGAAAACCTACATTCGCTTCAAGCAGTGTCTCTTCCCTGCCCGTATCCGGATCAAGCTTATGCAGATAGCCGTCTTCGGCATCCGCAAAATATATCACACCATCCGAAATATCAAATATACTTACCGGCTCCTCCCACAGCTTTTCATACTGTCCGTCTTCGTCGATGCACACAAGGTATGCATTCTGGTCATAAAGACTTGCAAGCCCGTAAAGCTTTCCATCACAGACATACATATTGGTCATCTGGGCCGGGAATAACAAATCACCGTTACTTAAGTCAGCCTCTGCATCACTTTCATATACCATGCCGGTAACACCGTCAAAGAAGATCTCCAGGTCCCCTGTGGTCGCATAAATCCCCGCATTATTGCGGTTGCCCAGACCACTGCTTTCAAAAATAGGTTCTTCCTCTGCTGTCTCCTCCTGTATTTCAGGAGTCGGTGTCACAGCCTGTGTCTCTTCAGTTGTTTCGCTTACCTCTGTCTGCTCCAAGGTAGTATCAGACTCACCTGCGCAGCCTGAAATCCCCACTGTCATCAGGCCCATGAAAACACCTGCAAATCCAGTCAGAAATATGTATTTATTTTTCTTCATAAGCCCCTCTCCTTTAAAGCCTTCTTAAGCCTGCATGCGCTGCTTAGCTCCATTACATTTAAGCTTAAGATCACAAGTCTGGGCAGCAGTATCAGGCACCAGACTGCCTCCTTATACAGCACCACAACATAGATCAGCAGCGCAAGGTCCAATATGTTAAAGACCAGTTTAATGATGCTGTCCGCCCAAAAAATGCTCTTGCCCAATTTGTTTCTTCCAAGACTGATAAAGCCCGAGACGGCCATTATCAGATTGGCGGCCATAAGCAGCAGGCAGCCTATCAGCACAAGCAGAGCAATAGCTTTGACCATTAACTCAAAAATACCAAAAAACGGTGCCACCATGAACTCATAGCCACCCACAAGCTCATTATCGACCCCATCCTTACCCAGCTGTAGTGCCCAAAGTTCCCCATCTGACACATAATCCGCAAGGATG
>R03__coassemble_1657_pt1 | contig 10060 bp, 10 predicted proteins | sample R03__metabat2_low_PE_031 | metagenome-assembled genome bin R03
TTCAAAAGGCGAAGATTATAGCCGTATGCATAATGTTGCTTTATTTATAAACGCTTTCAAAACTGTTGCTCCAGATGCTGTGCATGACACAGTTATTGATTTAGAAAAAATTTCAGTTTCTGAAATGACTAAAGCTACAAATATATGGATTAAACAAGCTAAACAATACGGCATAACATATGAACATGTTTTAAATTCGGAAAGGAGTGTTGAACATGATTGTGCAAGAAAAGAAGAAACTAATCCCAAAAGAGCAACAAAAATTAGGAACTTCGATGAATGGGAAAGATAGTATAGCATTATTTTTGGCAGAATCTATAGGGACCACATACAATAATGGAAAAATTGATTTTGGACAAAATAAAGAACTTTTAAGTATCTTAAATGTCGAAAACAAATAATTTTTTAGAGGTGTAAGATTTTTCTTACATCTCTATTTTTATGCCTAAAATTGGGTTGTTACAGTCTCAGAAGCCTTATCTGTCAAGGTATTCTGCACATTTCATGCAAATTTACCCTATCAGAACACTGTGGAGACACCGCCTTTACAAAGGCAGGTGATATATGTGCAGTCTGACATAGCCACAAAGCTTACATAAGAAAAGGGCAAATTTTAAAAATTCACCCTTAACTTAATGACATTGGTGCCTTAGGCCTGCTTTATTTTTTCCCTGATCACTGCGCCTACGTGTTTCAGCGCAAAGAGAGGATGGGTAAATAGCATCCTGGGGCCTGAATATCTCATTACGGCCTTGATCTTAATACGATAGTCGGGCTTGTAGCAATGCACCTTGCAAAAGCCGCAAAACTGCTTATTTACCTTAAAGGGGCATTTGTCCAGTCTGAAGAGCGCATACTCCGTAAGGTCTGTACACTCCTCACATATGTTTTTGCCCTTAGTATGATGATTGCCATGGCAATACATCCTTATCATCTCAGGGATCAGCCTCTTTTCCTCTTCCCACTGTCTTAATTCTTTATCTGATGCCATAGTGCCCATGCCTTTCATAAAATACATTCCGTCCTGCCCGCATTTACCCTGTATACCCTGTTGCAAATGCTCATGGTGGACTCCCTGTGGGATACAAGCACTATGGTATGCTCTCTGGCAGCCTCCTTCAGGCTCTTTAGGATGATTCCTTCATTGATCGCATCCACATTTGAGGTCACCTCATCCAAAAGTATCAGGTGAGCTCCGGATAAGAAGGCTCTGGCCAGGCCTATACGCTGCTTTTCCCCCGCACTTAGGGAATCCCCCAGAAGGCCTGCCTCCGTATCATAGCCCTCAGGAAGCGAACAGATAAATTCATCTATGAATGGCTGCATAAAAATAGCGTAGCAGCCCTAAGACTGCTACGCTAAAAAGTCGCCTTAATAATATTGCCTTGTTACTGACTTTTCTCTGTCATGGAAATATTGCTTATGGTGATAGTGCCCCCAGGAGTGTCATCCCCGCATTTACCCATGGATATATAGAACACTCCTTCCGAATCTTCGCTCATGGTAAATTCAAAGCTGACGGTCTGGGACTCATTTGCATTAAGGGTGGGATCCGAACCTCCAAACCAGGTATAGGATGGGCTCTGGACTCCGGATTTTATGCTTCTGGCCACACTGGATACCACATCGTAGCTTACCACATAGGTTTTTCCCGACTCAAGATTTAAGCCTGACTGCTTTAGCTGTACATGCCAGTCCTCAGTGCCGGGATTCTGGATCACATAGGTTATGGCGCCGTTATCTACAGAACTGCTTGCATCTGCCACATAATCTCCGCCCCAATTGGCTATGGTCTCTGTCCAGTCTGACATACCATTTGCAAAATCGCTGTTTGAAAGCAGGCTGCCCGAACCATTTCCTCCCGCAGAGGGCATATCGGACTCATCTACCTTCTCTAAGGTAATGTTATCCACACATACCCTGTGGCTGTCCGTGATATTACCGCCTCCCAGAGCGATGTTGAATACTGAAGCCTCATCGGTGTCACAGGTCATCTTGAAATATTTCTCTACGTGGGTATAATCGCCGTTTTCATTGTAGGCTGAAAGTCTGTCATCTACCTGCACATAGGTGGTCCAGTCATCATTATGGATATTGCCGTTTCTCTGGATCGAATACTGGTAACTGCGGTCGATGGAGCTCTTGATATCAAAGGACAGCTTGTAGCACTGATCCTTGATAAGCTCCACATTTTCCTGCTTCACCTGTATCTTCCAGGCCTGATCGCCGGAATTGTCTATGGTAATATCCAGGGCATTAGCCTCATTTAAGCTGTCTACCACCATAGTAGCGCTTGCCGAACCGTCCACATAATTATCATAACCGGTCAGTCCTGCATTGAAGGAACCGTTCTTAATAAGGGCGTCCTCCGTTATGATCACGTCATCAATATAATAGGTTCCCGGTGTGCTGAAGGTAATGGCTATATCATTATCACTGACTCCGGTAAGCTTCTTTGTATAGGTTTTCTTATTTCCATCAGGTGTAAGGGTAAAGCTCAGTCCCCCCACTGCAAAGCTCACGTCTCCTCCATCTGCGGATTCAAGACTGACGCTCATTGCATAATCACCGGGGACAAGCGCCAGGTCATCCTGGGACAGGGTTACCGTGCAGCCCTCGCCTACAGTGACCTTTGCCCTTCTTGAATCAGCAAAATCAGTCACGCTTACTGCAAAGCTATCAGAGATATCCCAGTATCCCAGGTGTCCATCCCCCTCATCAAAGGAAGCGTTATATACATAGTTGCCATCGGATAATACAGTCTTTACCTCCGTTTCATTAGGGTCCGCATCCTGAATCTTCTCTATCCTGACATTGTCAATATGAATGCCGGCCACTGAACCTGCAGCTCCCATATTGTATTCAAGTCTTGCATTGGCATCCGTATCCCCGGTCATCTTGAAGGTCTGAGAGTAGTTTTGGGCTGTGGCAGTCAGGCTCACATTCATGGTATTCATATAGGTCTGATAGCCCTTATCCGGAGCCTTGATGTCCACCTTCATGCTCCTGTCTGAATCCGCATAGGCATCAAAGCTGACCTTATAGGTGGCTCCCTTTTCCAGAGGCAGACCTGCCTGTACCAGCTGAATGCTGTAATCCACGCTTCCGGCCTCACTTGTGTCAACTGTCATCTGACCATTAGCTATAGCTGCACTTCCGCTGCCTGAGTTTGCTGTCATAAATACCCAGTCGGTATCATCATCCAGAGCCTCATTTACTTCAAAATCGCCGTTTACGATGTAGTTGCCCGTAGCATCGGGGTCCCTGAGGGTAACAGTCTTAACAGGCTTTGTTACATTTTCATCATAGGAATCCTTCTGATATACCCGCACATAATCCACATAATAATCATTATTGGCATCAAAGGTAGCATCATTTACATTTCCTACCCAGCTGCCGCCCACTGCCAGGTTGAGTATTATATAAAATGGCTGGTCAAAGGGTGCCGGATAAGCCTTGGTGCCCTGGCCCACTGTAGTGGAATACCAGTCATCCTCTTCATGATAGAGCACCCCATCCACGTACCATTTGATACTTCCGGGATTCCACTCCACGCTGAATACGTGATAATCCTCGCTAAAGCTGCCATCAATGGTCTTTGTACCCTGGCTCTCACTGTGGGGATTGCCATAATGTATGGTTCCATAGACCTTGCTGGTGTCCTGGCCCATGACCTCCATACAGTCGATCTCACCGCATCTGGGCCACTGGCCGTATATATTTTCATCATTGGCCATCAGCCAGAAGGCAGGCAGAAAGCCCTGACCCTCAGGCACCTTCACCCTTGCTTCAAAGACACCATAGGTAAAGGTCTGCTTATTCTGGGAAGAGATCCTGCCGGAGGTATAGGTCACCTGTCCGGATTCATCCGTGCTTTTAACGGGTGTGATCTTAAGCACTCCGTCTGCTACACTGATGTTGGCATCGCTGTTCACATAAGCCTGAAGCTCGTCATTGACCCAGCCCGGATCATGGGTCTCCACATTCCAGCTGCCCGTATCCAGAGTATTGCCCTCAAACTCATCTGACCACACAAGGCTATAGCCTGTCATATCAAGAGTTGAAACCGAAGCTGAAGTGGAGGTCCCTCCTGCCAGACCGCTGATACTGCCCGACATATAATCTTCATTATCATCAGCAGCTGTGGAAGCCTCTTCATCTGACGACTCATTAGCTGAGGTCTGCTCACCTTTATATGTATTTGTTTTTTTATTGGAATTATTATCCGAATTGCCGACGGTCAAACTGCTGTCCGCCTTTTTTCCGCTCTGGCTTTTTGCAGTATTTGCCGTTTTATTTGTATCTGATTTAACTTCAGTCGATACCTCAGATGCCTCAGCCTTTGATCTGTCTGTATTTTGCTGCTCATCTGCTGTCTGTCTGCTGTTTTTTGACTGATCCTCGGACAGCGTAATCTTTGCATCAGCCTGGGTGGTCGTCTCTGCCACCTTGCCCACTGCTTCACTGCTTTGACCTGTCTTGATCTGAGAATCCTCGTTTTTGCTGCTTCCCGCGCGACCTGCGCAGGCTGTTGTCATACCTATACACATGCACAATATCAACAGTACTGCCCATGCTTTGCTAACCCTTTTCACTGTAACCTCTCCTTTCACAAATCCGTAGCCGCAACACATACTGTTAATTCTATTGATTTTAAGAGAGGTTTATATCTTTTTAATGATATTTTTTGTCTTTTCTTGTCTCTGTATTTATTTTGCTCATTTTCAGACTATTGCCCCATTTATTCATTGACAACCAATATCATATTGTCATTTTCCTGAGAGGCCGCCTTAAAGACTTTGAGTATTTCCCTTCCGTATTCTCCCATTTCCGCAAGCTTTCCCGCATTGTTGATGGTGATGATGCAGTCTCCCCTGTCCGTCAGGCAGTCATGCAGTGCATCCAGGTTCTTTCCATAATATTCAGGCAGTTCCATTCTTTTCAACAGATATTCGTGAAATGAGCTTTCATCCGTAAACATTCTTGCATCCAGTACTATTATTTCCATGTGGTCTCCCCTTAATATTTTTCACCGTAGACTATCTGACCGTCAAGGACTTCGACCTCCGTAAAGGTCTTATAGTGGTCGGTGGTGTAATAATAATGCTCCGTGTCTGAGTAGATCAGTCTCCGTGAGCCTCTGTCCTTGTAATTGATGGTATCAATGTCACATTCCCTATACTGGGCGTCAGTGGGCAGAAGCTTCTCATAATTGCCAAAATAGTCTCCGCCAATGGCAGCGCCCTCCTTATAACCGGATACCTGTCCTCCGCTCCAGCCAAGAGCCTCCGCTTCCTTCTTGGTAATGTAATTATAAGGAAGATGGTCATAGGTATCCAGGTACAGCACCACATTTTCCACATCGTAGTAGTACTCATACTCATCCAGGGATGCATATGCACCGTCCACTTCTGCTGGCGCACTTTCTGCATATGAGTCGTTTTCCTCTCCAGATGCGTCTTCCTCATAAGAGTTGATTTCCTCTGCAGATGCGTCTTCCTCATAAGAGTTGATTTCCTCTGCAGATGCATCTTCCTCATAGTAGGCCCCGCAGGCACTTATCAGCAATGTAACGACAGCCGCCAGGGCAAGCATATGTATTTGCTTAAAAATTCTCACATCCCGCTCCTTTTATAACCCTCTTACTTTTCTTCCGCCTTATTTCCACCACTTACTTTTCCCGTGGATATGGTGGTGGCGATTGCAATAACACCCTGTTTTGGAACTGATAGCTTAATGGCTTCTCCCCATAGACTAAAGCTCGGAAAACAATTTGGGCTTAAGTTCACAGATTGCCCTGCGTGGCGTGTTGTCAATCAGGCTGTGAGGCTGCTTACCGGCTTCAAAGATACTGACCTCAGGATAGTCGACCGGTGCGTCTTCGATAGTAGCGTACAGATTGTGCCTGCAATAGGGACAATCGAAGGCACCGAGGTTGCCATAGCGACCGCTACCGGTGCGAAGTGTAATCTTTTTGCGGCATTTGGGGCATGCAAACTGTACCTGAAAGCTCCAGGCTCTCTCAATACAGCCCACATAGACTATATGTGCACCTCCAATCAGCGAGCTGCCTCCAATGATAAGCCTACGGATATTTTTGTTGTAATCACTCATATACATTTACCTCATGATACCATAGAACAGTTTATTGGCAAGGGCTGCGTAACGAGCGATGCCATTCCACTCTCTTTACTCCGACAAATCTCAATTTAATGAACACTAGGGCTACTCTTCTATCTCCCAATGCCCGCTATATCCGCTGCCAATATACTTTATATTAGGCATAGTTTTCATAACTCTCTCGACTGTTTTTTCACTTATTTTCATCTTTTGAGCAATTTCTTGCTTTGTTATTTTGCAGTCTTCCATTATAAGTTCAAGTATTTTTGCCTCGCGTTCATTTTTTTCTTGGCCGACACCTTGACCGACACCTTGACCGACATCTTGACCGGCATCCCATTTCAGCGCCTTAAATTCCACACTTACCTCATCTGGCAAAATTGTATAAGTAGGAAATTCATTTCCGCTTCCTTCGCAGCTCTCCTTTATCTTCTGTATTCCTCTTCCCCAGAATTCGATAAATCCAGCTCTGTATAATGCATAAGCTATAAGTGGATTATATGGATGCGATCTATGAGGTCCCATTAGAGTATCTACTGTCCAATTCTCCGGAAAGACGCAATCATTTGCTATGACCAAACGGTCCTCAAATACCTTTATTTATATAGGAATCATAGCCGCATAATTTTTATGAGCAATCGCATTTAGCACTGCCTCTCTTATTGCATTTTTAGGATATGGATAGTTTTCAACTCTCGTAATTCCATCATAGCTAATAATTCCCTTTAAATATTTTGTGTAAAGTAAGTCTACAACTCTGTCAACTTGAGATATAAGGGAACCATGTATCTCATCCTGATATTTAATTTCCGCTTCACTCTCAAAATATCCAACTTTAATAAATGCTCCAGGAACCCACTTTTCAGGATTATGATGAAATAGCATAACTGCAGCTCTAGTAAGTCCTTCATCAACAATCAGATTAAGATTTTCTAATTGCATCTGCTTAGGACCTAAATCCTCATCAATGTCAATTCTTCTCGTCTTAATAGCCTGAACTCTAAATAAATCGAACGATTCCTGATTAAGAGAATCAACAGATACCCCTGATAGCGGCACGCCATCCCAAGATATGCCAGTTTTTCGGAGCAAGAATTGCGATAACGCAGCACCCGTTAATTGTTGTTTTGTACTTCCGGATCTATAATTAAATTCTCCACGATATGAGACCGGATACGGAGCCGTTTCAACAACAATCTCTATATAATCTTTTCCATCTTCCTGCAAGAGATTTACATCTGCAATTATGCCAAGAGCAGATACTATTTTATTAGGGATATCTTCAAGGAGCTTTTTGCTATCCTCGACTCCGATAATAGTTCCTTTATCGTCCTTGCCAATGTAAATCTTTCCGCCACCAGCATTTGCAAATCCACAAATCCATTTTAAATATTCATCACGCCAAGATTCTTTCCTTTCTATATTCTGACTTTCTGGCATACTGTTTACTCCTAACCCCGACAAATCTCAATTTTTCTTTTTTACATATCTTTGATTTCTGCTTCTTGGTTTATCCGGCACAGTCATAACAACATACCCCTGTTCAAGCGCAGGATTCATATAATTCTTCCTAAATGTTTCTTTTGATTTTAATCCCAACATCTCCATGATTGCTGCAGAAGTATATGGCATATCGTACTCCATAACAGCCAGCATCTTCCTGACATATTCGCTGGTTTCGATATTTGTGCGCTTTAATTGTTCTATTATTTCGCTAAGGCCAAAATCGATTTTTTCCAAAATAAATTCTATAAATTCATTTGAATTTCCATTCGCATGACACTGTGCAATGGCCTGATAATATTCATCCTGAAATTTTTCTATCTGACTTTCAACCGGAATAAACGCAAATATATCCCGCCAACCGGCAAGTATAATGGTGTGCCATAGCCTGGCCATCCTTCCATTACCGTCAGAGAAAGGATGTATAAAAACAAATTCATAATGAAAGACGGCCGATATAATTAACGGATGTATTTTATCTTTGCTTTCCCTCATCCAACGAAACAAAGCACTCATTAAATCAGGAACCATCGGGGGAGGCGGCGCAACAAAAATACATTTATCTTTTGAAAAGACTCCTTCTTCTCCATGCCTGAATTCTCCCGACTCATCAACAATTCCCGCCATCATTATTCCATGCAGTCTTTTTAAATCTTTTAAGCTGTAGGGATTGACCTCACCTATTTTTTCATAGGCCTTATAGGCATTTTTAACCTCTAAAATTTCCTGCTGATTCCCTAAAACAACATGTCCGTCTATAACATCCCTGACCTGTGTCAACGACAATGAATTCGCTTCTATCCTTAATGATGAATGAATTGATTTAATTCTGTTATTACGTCTTAAATGTGGCTTTGACTCCAAACTGTCCCTGTTATCTGTTTCTCCGATTTTTTCTGATATGGAAGATACCAGTTGAAGCATTTTATTTGAAATTGTAAATGGCGGAACATATTTTTCCATTGAATCAGCCTTCGACTTGCTTATTATCTTGCTTACTATCTTACCATATATTTGTTAGTTTTACTCCGACAAATCTCAATTTTCTTCCGCCTTATTTCCACCACTTACTTTTCCCGTGGATATGGTGGTGGCGATTGCAATAACCGTGGTGATCACCACATAGATCAGGCTGACCATAAAGCTTAAGTAGAAAAGCACAGCCGCAGGATGTCCCACAACCTCTTCAGTGTCGTTCAAATGCGCCATTTCATATTGCAGCTCTTCTATTATGAGTATTTCCGCAGCCAATATGATGCCCTGTACAAACATCATAACCGGTTCCAGCCCAAAAAACCTGCGTTTTACCTGCAGTTGTTTGCTTTTGATCTTCGAGGCATATACGATCAAAAGAGTTATACTTACAATCGACAGAATTCTTGACACCGCAACAGACAGTATCATAACAGCTGACGGATCATATGCCGCAGCATCCGCAGGATTAAAATATAAAGGTACCAGATAAACATCCAATCCAACAATTGCCACAACAATTGCCAGCACCTCGATCAACCACCATTTTTTGCTAAACATACTCTCTCCTTTAACACACTCAACTAACGATATATCCAGGTGTCGCATTCAACACCCTGTTTTGGAACTAATATCTTGAACATCAATAACTAAAATTGCCTTCATGCCTCCATTATAACATGACATGGCAGTTTATACTCTCTGTTTAATCCTGATTGATGAATCATTTAATGAATTTTTCTAAAACTGCAATTCATCCTGACTCTGCAATAATGCCAGCTGCTTCTCTGCCTGCGAGTGTGTGAACTTTTCTCTGTAAATAAGTATAGGCCGACAAATTTTAATTTGTATTTTCCAGCGATACATGATAGAATATCCACAGTTAGTTTAAGCTAACCCCATCTGTTTCACTTGCATCATGATGGGAAACAGAAAGGTATCATACATTCTGCCTTGCCGGTCAAAACAGATCCGGATATATAAAGCAGTTAAAGGTCCGACATTGATCAGGCCTTTAACTTAAATCAAAAGTTAGTTTGTGCTAACAGAAAGAGGTTTCACAATGAAGAAAATCCCAGTTGTACGCATTTTGATTGCTGCGATCGTCTACCTTGTCATGTTCCTTCTCGGTTCCGCAAGCGGTATTATCTCCCCGACATGCTATGCTTATGCCGGAACCGTCCTGCCAATCTTTTTTGCGTTTGTATATCTTTACACTGCTGCCAATATTCAATCCTTTGGCGCGGCAGCCATTCTGAATGGTTTTGTTCTGGTTATCGGATTGATTATAGGAGAAGGAAATCTTCCTTTGATCATTGGCATGGTTCTTTTTGCCGCGTTGGCGGAGATCATCCGTAAAGCACTGGGATATGACACTTTGAGGGGTGTCAGGCTGAGTTTCATCCCGTTGGCTTTCTCGTTCTATGCGCATTCAGCCCATTGGTGGACAGATACGGAAGGCTCC
>R03__coassemble_1664_pt1 | contig 10022 bp, 6 predicted proteins | sample R03__metabat2_low_PE_031 | metagenome-assembled genome bin R03
GCCTCAGGCAAAAAGGGACTCATTATAGCCCTAAGCATACTGGCAGCTGCTCTTGTTATAGGTCTTGGTATCGGTATCTATTATTTTAACCTTCCCATCTACAAGGTAACCCGGGCACTTGAGAGCTACGACCTGGCAACCATTAACAAGTATTATGACAAGCTTGATAAGGATGAGCAGGAAAATGTATCCGATGCGCTGCTGACCCATGCCGGTGATCTCTATTCTGATTTTGAGGATGATGACCTGGATTACGATTCACTGTCGAGTGATTATGAGGAAATGGAAAAGAAGGCCCTCTCAGACAATGATGAATTTGAAGCGCTGATAGTCAAGGCTGCTTCCCTTAATGCTTCAAAACAGGCCTTTGCACAGGGTAAGGAAGCCTTTGAAAATGAAGATTACAGCAAGGCCATGGAAAATCTTGCCATGGTTGAGGATTTTGACAGCAACTACGACGAGGCCAGGGAAATGTACAACGAATGCCTGCGCCACAATGTAACCGGAGAATGGTCCTGCAGTATAGATCTGGGGGATTATCTTACTTCATATATTGGTGTGGATAAGGACTTCGAGCTTCCCGTTGCTGTATCGCTTGTATTCAACGAAGATCTTACCGGTTCCATAGTATTTGACGCTGACATTTCAGATGACCTCTATGATAAGCTCATTGAAGCAGCCATAGAAGTAGCCATCAGCCAAAGCGGCATGACCCAGTCAGAGCTTGATCTGTATGCTTCACTGGCAGGCTATGATGACATCTATACCCTGCTCGAGGACTATATGTCCACATATATTGACAAGGATGACTTAAATGAAACTCTTAAAAGTTCCTTAGAGGACGGCAATTTTGACTTTACCTATGTCTTAACTGATGACGGTATCACAGCCACCAGCCCTGCCGGCGCGGATGAGGAATTTGTCTTCGATGAGGATGGCAATCTCATTGCCGACATTGACGATAATGAGCTGCTCTCCCAGTATGTGAGCGAACTTAAATTTACAAAGGTCAATTAGTTTTTGTGTCACCTGTATGCTTTGAGCTGCCTGCCCGGTAATATATGAAACACAACAGGATTCCGAAAACAGTCGCTGTAGGAGCCGCAAGGCCAATACCCGTCAGGCCCCTGAACTGGTGCCTGCTCATGATATATGACATGGGAAGCCTTACTAAGAAGGACTGAGCCAGGCCCTGGGCCATTACAAATACGGACCTTGAATGACCGTTGAAATATCCCATAAAGCTGAAAAGCACGCTGGTGACCACAGCCTCGATTGCAAAGCCCTGAAGGAATTCAAAGGCCCTTGCAATAACATTTTCATCCGAGGTAAACAATCCTGCCAGGTGGTCTCCGCCAAAGAACACGGCCACAAATACAAAGGCACCGATCACTGCACCTATAAGCATGCCGCATTTCATCGCAGACTTTGCACGGTCTTCCCTGCCGGCACCTACATTCTGGGCCACAAAGGAAGCCATTGACTGCATTATCGAAGAAGGAATGAGCATGACAAAGGATTGTATCTTTTGGGCTACTCCATAGCCTGAGGAAGCATCCAGTCCCAGCCTGTTTATAAAGGCGCACAGTGCCAGGAAACTTATATTTGTAAGGAACTCCTGAAGTGCAAGGGGCGCACCGATTGCAAAAAATTTACCGATTTCACTGTTAAACCTGATCTTCCCTATTCCAAAGGAAAAGGGAAGATTTTTCTTTGCAATGATCACAATGGAAAGTATAACGCTGACAGCCTGGGCACCCACCGTTGCTATAGCGGCACCGGCCGTGTTCATATGCATTACAGCAACCAGTACAAGGTCTCCTGCTATATTGCATACGCAGGCGATTCCCACAAAAAGTAAGGGCATGTTGGAATCCCCCAGGCCTCTGAATATGGCACTTATAAAATTATAGAAAACTATGAAAATATAGCCTGCCCCGCAGATCCTGATATAGGTGACCGTAAGTGAAAGTGCTTCATCCGGGGCCTGCATCAGCACGGCAACAGGCTCGGCAAATACTATGAGCAGGATCGTGACGGCAATAGAAAGTACCGCAAAAAAACAGACTGCTCCTCCTATAAGGTCGCTTAGTCTTTCAGGATGCTTCTCCCCTAGATATCTGCCCATGAGGACGGTCACGCCGGTTGTCAGGGACCCTACGGTAAAGGTCACCATACTCATTACACTGCTTCCCGTGGCGACGCCCGAAATATCCGCTGTAGTCGCAAATCTTCCCACAATAAGCAGATCCACGGCACTGTACATTGCCTGAAGTATCAAAGCTCCCAGTATTGGAAACATAAATCCGGTCAGCTTGACCGGTATGCTCCCTACGGTAAAATCCTGTTTGTCATTCATATATAAGCTCTCCTGTTACTCTCTTTTCTAAATCCTGATACCGTCCTTAAATACATATCTGATATTCAGATTCTTATCCAGACATACTATATCTGCTGTCTTGCCCTCATCCAGACTTCCGTAATCCTCAAATATGCCAATTGCTTTTGCCGGATTGACTGTAGCACATTTTACGGCCATTCCAAAAGGAATCCCCATATTATCTGTCACTTCCCTGAGACAGTCCATAAGATCAGTCTGTGATCCCGCAATTGTTCCGTCGTCCAATCTGCACACCTTATCCTTTACAATAACTCTCTGCCCTCCCAGCTCGTATTCACCCTCGGGTAATCCGCAGGCTCTTATACTGTCGCTGATGAGCACTATCCTATCCTCACCTAACAGCTTAAAGGCGGCCCTGACCATGGCCGGATGCACATGCACGCCATCCCCGATAAGTTCAGCATAAATACCTTCCGTGTCTGCACAGGCTCCGACTATTCCGGGCTCTCTGTGCAGGGCCTCAGGCATCCCATTAAACAGGTGTGTCACGTGATCTGCTCCCCTTTTAAAGGCTTCCAGCGCCTGGCTGTAGTCCGCCTGGCTGTGGGCTATGGAGATATGCACTCTTTCCTTAAGCTCTTCCATAAATTCCATGGCCCCGGGCATTTCAGGAGCAATATCGCATAATTTTATCAATCCCCCTGCTGCTTCCTGCAGCCTCTCAAACATATTAACATCAGGGCTGCACAGATATTTTGCATTCTGTGCTCCACACCTCTTAGGATTAAGAAAAGGCCCCTCCATATTGATTCCAGCTATCCGTGCCCTTTTATCCCCTGCTTTATTTTCTTTAACATAACCGGATACATTTGCAAAAATCTTCTTTAAGCTTTCCTCATCATAGGACATGGAGGTCGGACAAAAGGTAGTTATCCCGCATTTAAGCTCATGCTCCGCTATCACATCAAGTGCCTTTCCGGTTGCATCGCACACATCCGCACCCATACAGCCATGGATATGTATATCAATAAGCCCCGGTATCACATACATTCCGGAAGCATCCAGTATCTCTGCGCATTCCGGCCTGCGCTGTTTTACTCCTGCCCTGCCTGTATCGTAGTTTTCCGTGCAGGCCATGGTATTCTGTATACATACCTTTACTATCCGCCCGCCTTCTATATACAGGCTGCCCCTCTTTATGCTGCCATCCCGGCAAAATATTTCACCGTTTTTTATTATCACCATTTTATCTACCAAAAACGGTCTTAAGGGCAATCCGCCTTAAGACCGCAAATTTCTTTTGTTTTTTAGTTTCTGCCCCCGATATCCTCCACATCATAGGGTGTGCTCTGATACACGTAGTAATTGAGCCAGTTGGTATACAGCAGCTGGCCTGTTGAACGCCAGTTTACTATGGGCCTTTTATTCGGATCATCATCCGGGAAATAATTGGCCGGAAGCTTGGGGTTCATGCCCTTATCAAGGTCTCTGAAATATTCCTTTGCCAAGGTGTCCCAGTCATATTCCGTATGACAGGTAACAAAGAATTTCCTTGAATCCTGTGTCTTGACTATGGTCACGCCCGCCTCATCCGAATCCGCCATAAGTTCAAGCTCGGGCACAGCCAGTATTTTGTCTGCTTCAACCCCCATAAATCTGGACTGGGGGGCATAAAATACATCATCAAAGCCTCGAAAGAGCGGCGATGTGGCCTTGAGCACCCTGTGAGGATATATTCCGGAGAGCTTTTCCTCCATAAGATAATGCTCAATACCATAGTGATGATACAGCCCTGCAAAGGCTCCCCAGCACAGATAAAAGGTCGAGTGAACATGGCTCTCGGCCCAGTCCATTATCTCGCACATTTCCTTCCAGTAGGCTACCTCCTCGTACTTAACAAATTCCAGGGGGGCACCTGTTATGATCATACCGTCGAATTTACGTGCTTTTATCCGGTCAAAGGTAGTATAAAAACTGTCAAGATGATTGCTGTCCACATGCGTCGGTGTATAGCTTGCCGTCTGCAGCAGCTCCACATTTACCTGCAGGGGACTGTTGGACAGCTTACGAAGCAGCTGGGTCTCCGTCACTTCCTTGGTGGGCATGAGGTTTAATATCAGCACATTCAAAGGACGGATGTCCTGATGCATGGCCCTGTTCTCAGTCATTACAAATATATTTTCATTTTCAAGTATTGCCTGTGCCGGCAATGAATCCTTGATCTTGATCGGCATATTGTCTCCTTTTGACCATAACCTGCTTCCATGGTCATTTTTATTTTACTGCATTAAATATGTACTGTTAAAATCCGCCTCGGATATAATGGGCACTCCTAACTCCTTGGCCTTTTTGTTCTTGCCCGAAGTTGAATTGATGTCATTATTAATAAGCGCATCTGTCTTGCCCGTAACGGAACCGGTCACCTTTCCACCCAGGGACTCTATCAGTGCCTTCAGCTCATCCCTGTTTGCATAGGTATCAAGAGACCCGGTTATGACGAAATTCTTTCCGTTAATGCGCTCATTGCTCCTGTCAATGCTTTCCTTTAAAAGGTCATATTCCTTTAGCAGTTCCCTGAAGGCTGACAGATTATCCTCATTTTTAAAATAATCGCAAAAGGCGCCTGCCAGGACCTCTCCCACCTTATCAATCATAGAGAGGCTTTCAGTATCCGCAGCCAACATAGATTCTACATCATCCCCAAAGTATCTGCAAATATTCTTGGCATTTGCTATGCCTATACCGGTAATGCCCAGTCCGTATATGACCCTGGCAAGAGTTGTGTGCCGGCTGGCCTCAACCGCCTCATAAAGATTTACATAGGATTTCTCTCCAAAGCCCTCAAGCCCGATTATCTGCTCTGCAAAACGGTCCAGGTGGTACAGATCCTTAAAGGTATGAAGGTAACCCTTTGAAAGGAATTTTTCAAGGGTAGCCTCACTCATTCCCTCAATGTTCAGGGCATCTCTCGACACAAAATGAGCAAAGCTTTTGACCTTCTTTGCATCACATAAAGGATTGATGCAATAGAGAAAAAGAGCATCTCCCTGACCATCGACCCTGGTACTGCCGCCGCATACAGGGCAGGTATCCGGTATGGGAAGGCTGTCACTTCCCGTAAGATTTTGGGCAATCTGGGGAATGATCATATTGGCCTTATAGACTGTGATCCTGTCACCGATTCCCAGCTTCAGTTCCCTGACTATGCTCACATTATGCACGCTGGCTCTGGATACGGTGGTCCCCTCCAGCTCCACGGGGTCAAATATTGCCACGGGATTGATAAGTCCCGTACGGCTGGCAGACCACTCCACCTGCCTTAATGTGGTTTCCTTTATCTCATCCTGCCACTTAAAGGCTATGGAATCCCTGGGGAATTTGGCCGTCATGCCCAGGCTCTGACCATAGGCTATATCCTCAAGAGTCAGCACCAGACCATCCGAAGGTACATCATAGGACTTTATCTTTTCCTCAAAATAAGCGATCCTGTCCAGTATGTCAGTCTGGCTTACCTTATAATACTCCACCACATCAAAGCCCTGGGCCTTAAGCCATTCAAACTGGGCCTGTCTGCTGTTATCAAAATCCGCCTCTGCGCTTACCAGGTTAAATGCATAGAAATATACATTTCTAGCCGCAGTCACCTCATTGTTGAGCTGTCTTACGCTGCCCGAGCATAAGTTTCTGGGATTTTTGTATTTTTCCTCAGCCTTCTCAATGGAAGCATTGATGGCCTCGAAATCACTGTACTTTATGACAGCTTCCCCTCTCAGGGTCAGGGCTCCCTTATATGCGATCCTATGGGGTATGTTCTTAAAGACCCTGGCATTGGCGGTAATCTCCTCACCCACCTCGCCGTTTCCTCTGGTCACTGCCCGGGTAAGTTCTCCGTTTTCATAGGTAAGTACGATTGTCAAACCGTCCAACTTCCAGCTGAGCAGCGCTTCATGGCCATTTAGCCAGCCTACCAGTTCCTCTCTGTTTTTGGTCTTTCCCAGTGAGAGCATGGGCTTCTCATGGCGTACCTTGGGCAGCTCCTCCACAGACTCATAGCCCACATTGACCGTGGGAGAATCCGACAGGGTAAGTCCCGTTTCCTCCTCTAAGGCCACAAGTTCATCATACAGGGCATCATATTCAAAATTGCTCATGATCTCCCTGTCCTGTGCATAATAAGCCTTTGAGGCCTCATTCAGTATATCTATCAGTTGACGCATGCGTCCGCTTTTGTCCATCTTATCCGTCCTGCCTTGGAATAATATTTAAAATCTGTCCTTCTAGTGGCCCACTATATCGTAGAGCTCTTTAAGTTCCTCTCCGGTAACCCTTCTGTAGGTTCCGGGCCTTAATTTGCCCAGGGTTATATTGGCCACCCTGACTCTTTGCAGAGCTGCCACATTGTAGCCCAGTTCCTTGCACATCCTTCTTATCTGCCTGTTAAGTCCCTGGGTCAGTATGATCTCAAAGGAATCCGTCCCCAGGATTTCCACCTTACAGGGCTTGGTCTTACGGTTAAGCTCGCTCAAAAATACGCCGGCTTCCATTTTTTCCTTAAAATCAGGGCCAAGGGGCTTGGTCACTTGAACATAATATTCCTTCTCGTGGTTCTTGCTGCCCTTCATAAGCCGGTTTATCAGGTCACCGTCATTGGTCAGAAGTAACAGACCTTCACTGTCCTTATCCAGCCTTCCCGCATAGGTCACCCTGACCGGATAATCTATGGTATCCCTGATTGTTTTCTCGGCATGTTCATCCTTTTCAGAGCAGACCACTCCAATGGGCTTATAATAGGCCAGCACCACCTTCTCATTGCGTTTCTTTACGCTGCCGCCGTTTACCGTCACCTCATCCCCGGCGCCTACCTTCATGCCCGCAGATGCCTTTTGGCCATTGACGTATACCCTGCCCGCTTCTATCAGTTTGTCCGCTTCCCTGCGGGAACAGATACCGCACTCGGCTATATATTTATTTAATCTTACAGTTTCTTCCATGCTCATGCCCTCGATCTATGGCAGGTAAAATAAATTACCTGGTAGTCCTGCGCCAAAGCCTCCAGGAAATCCATCCTGTGCTTCAGCTTTTCATCGTCTAAGTTAACAAAGGGATCGTCCAGCACTATAAAGGGCTTATCCTCCTTGTACATGACTTCCACCAGAGCTATACGCAGAGCCAGATCCGCCAGATCCCTATATCCCGTGCTAAGGCTGCTTACAGCTCTATCCTCACCCAGCTCAGATTTGCTCAGTTCGATGTTGGCATTCAGTCTGTAGCCGTCCTCATCCATTACCTGTATATAGCTGTAATACTTATCAAAGGCAGCCTTCAGAGGGCCCACATACCTGCCTATCAGTCTTTCTCTGGCACTTCTCATATGCTCAGACGCTTTGTCTATTATATCATATTCCACTTTAAGTTCAGCACATCTTTCCTCATACCCGTTAAGTATGTCCTTTTCTTCCTCCAGCCAGGCCAGTCTGTTTCCGTCCTTCTCCAGCCTTTCTTTATAGTTTTCAATCTTTTCACTGCATTTATTTTTTTCTTCCTCGAGTCTGGCTCTTTCATTTTCTATTTCAGACAGCTCAGGGCCATTATCGGGGAAAGTGGCATTCGGATCAAAGTCATTTTCCTTAAGGAAACTGTCAAGCTGGTCCGATTTGTTTTTATGATCCATCAGATCTGTGTTATATGCCCCCAAAGCTGACTTGATATTCTGCAAGGTCTCCAGTCTGTCTTCTCCTCTGACAGCCCCCAGGCTGATGATATACTCGTCGCATTCATTTATTTTGCTGTCATATTCAGCCTTTGCCCGGCTATATTTATCCTGTTTTCTTTTTGCTTCCTCATAACTTTTAAGGCTGCCAAGTGCATTGTAAAGTTCTCTCTCAACAGTATCCTCATCATATACCATGTTATGCTGTACCATATAGGCAGCCACCTGGTTTTTATAAGTATCTGCCAGTCTGTTCTTTTGCTCTATTTCATGGGCAAGGCCGGCTATATCCTCATCGGGCTCACAGCTTTCCAAAAGAGGATCGTCAATCTGCGCGCATACAGGCTCCCCGCCGCGTCTGACCCGCAAAAGCATGCCTAAGCCAATGGCACTGATCAAAAGTCCCACTGTCTCAAATACCATCCTCAAGCTGTTGCCCAGTATAAATCCGGCTGCGACTCCCGCAAGCACGCAGGCTATACCCAGGGAAAGCACAAGTATTGCCCGGCTTTTGGCGGTCTTCTGCATTCTGCACTCTGCCTCATAATCCTCCTTGGCCTGCGCCTTTTGTCTGTCATATTCCTCAATTTTCCGCCTGTTTTCCTGCTCTGTCGACTCCTTTTTTAACTTAAACTCATACAGTCTTGAGTCCTGTCTTACCTTAAGTGTATTGACCTCACCTGAAAGGTCCTTAGCCTTTTTCCAGGTATCCAGCATGCTTTGTATATCTTCATTATTCAGGTCAACAGTGTCCATGGCCTCCACCCTGTTGACCTCCATTTCGGTTTCAAGAGCCTTTAGTTCCCTTGCCTTTCCTATCATGGCATCCAGTTCATCTGACTTAGGAACCCTTACCTCAAAACATTTTCTGTCCTCCTTTAGTTTTTCATCCAGACGCTCACATTCGCATTTAAGCTCAGTATAATGCTCCTTTAAAGCCTTATATTGTCCTCTTCTTGCAGCTAAAGCCTGCTTGCCGTCCAGTTCCTTTAACTTCCCCTGAAGTTCTTTAAATCTGATCTGTTCAGATCTTAAGTTTTCTTCATCCTGTTCAACTGCTTTGACAGTGCTGTCAAGCTCTCTAAGTTCGCCCTTAATACCGCTTATTCTGGCTGTCAGTTCATTAAGCTCGCCCTTTTTATGGCCGCTTTTTATGGATGCCATTTTTTCTTTGAAGGTATCCATTAATTTTTCAAAATCTCCCACATCCCCCGCATCCCGGGTAAGGTCTCCGACCTTGGCATGTACCTTTCCGCCAATCTCCTGATTGGCCACATCTCTACCCTGGGCTATGAACACCGTCCTCATAAAGCCTGCCATATCAATGTCAAAAAGTTCCTCCCCCAGATTGGTCACATCAAAATCCCGGCTTTCGAGTCCCGTGAACACATCCCTCAGGTGCACCTCATCATCTGCGGCCTTTTTAGCAAAATGTCTGGTCAGCTCGTATTCTTTTCCCTTATGTTCAAATATTATTTTCCCACCATAGCTGCCCTGCAGATCCCATGGCAGATAATGCACCCTTTCCTTTTCCTGATTTGACCTTTTGCTCTCCCCTTCAAAGCCGTAGAACATGACCTTGATAAAGGCAGCCAGCGTTGTCTTGCCCCAGCCGTTTTCCTCCAGGACAATACATGGATTGCTCTCAAAATCAATATCAAAGTCCTTTAATTTTCCAAAGTTATCTATATGTATGCTTGTAAGCTTCATTTATTTTCCCCCGCCAGCATCCGGCGTGCTCCTGTTGTAAATTTCAGATTGGTCTGCCTGCCAGAGCCCTGATTCCTGCTCTTATGACCTTGCCCTTCTCATCAACGCTCAGGCTGTCATCCTCCATGACTCCCCTGACAAATTCTCCCTTAAGTGATATATCCTTTGCGTATTGGTCAAAATCTATCCTTACCTCAGTCTTATCCTTGACCTTGAGCAGAAAGTACTCTCCTTTAAGATCCCCCCTGATATATTCGGGAT
>R03__coassemble_1675_pt1 | contig 9976 bp, 9 predicted proteins | sample R03__metabat2_low_PE_031 | metagenome-assembled genome bin R03
TAAATTGATCAGGGTACCCACGGTTGCAGCAGCCCTGCTTACCCTTCCGCCTCTGTACAGATGCATAAGATCATATACGGTAAATACATGCACAAAATTCTGTATATGCTCTGTAGTCCAGTCAGCCACTTCATCCATGCTCTTTCCGGCTTCATGCATCATTACCGCCTTATGCACCATAAGGCCCTGACCCAAGGAAGCCGCTAAAGAATCGATTACAATGATCCTTATGCTGTCATCCTCGTCCATAAGCTCCTGTGCGGCTATCCTGGCACTGTTGACCGTTCCGCTGAGTCCGGAAGAAAATCCAATATACAGAATGTTTTTGGTGTCCTTCAGGGCCTCACTGAAAGCATTTCTGGCATCAGCCGGATTAACAAGGGATGTAGTCGGCATATGTCCCTCTCTCATCATCGCATAAAATTCCTGGTAAGGCAGACCGTCATCATTATGATAGGTCTTATTGTCTATTGTGTAATAAAGGGACATGCTCCGTATATCATGCTCTTTAAGATAATCAAAGGGCAGATCCGCAGAGGAATCAGTCATAATAATGTAATCTTTCATAATTTACTCCTAACTGCAACAAATAATCCAAAATATTATACAACCTTTTTTACAAAAAGAAAAGAAAGCCCCGAAGATTCAAAGCTTTCTTTGAAAAATCCTATTTAGTTGTGGAACCGAAACCCCCATTGCGCTTTTCACTGGCATCATCATCTACCGTGGTTCCGAACTCAAGGAAGATTCCCTGAACCATTCCCGTGCCCTTTTCCACAGTCAGGGTTTTATCTTCATTGCTGTCATTTGTCAGCTTTACAAAAATATGTCCTTCATTATCAGAATAATAATAATCCGAATCTATGACTCCTACGGTGTTATTAAGCTGCATTCTGTACTTAAAACCAAGTCCGCTTCGAGGATAAAGGGTCAGGACCCATTCCTCATCCATCCTTACCCGGATCCCCGTGGGGATCTTGGCAGTTTCCCCGGGTGCCAGTTTAAAGGTATAGGGTGCATAAATATCATAGCCCGCCGACCCCGAAGTAGCCCTCTTAGGCAGTTTTATGTCATTGTACATCTGTTCAATCTCTTCATTGCTCATATCGGGCATGACATCTGTAATGCCCGCCTTGAACTCATCAAGACTGACTTTAAAAAATTTAGCAATTCCCTTCATCAAATTCCCTCTTTTCAGGCATAATCCTGGCAATGAAGAACAGGTACAAGCTTATCAGTCTTCTTTAAGGTTGCCTGCACGTCGATAACTCTCTGGTTGGAACTTCCCTTCCACAAAAGCTTGGTATCACGGCATTCCTCAATATATTCACCGTCAACCACCACATCTATATTCTTCATAATGGGATAATGCCATATTTCCTCCCAGCGGTAACCTGTATAGAGCCATATGGTCTTACCGGGAAATTTTTCTTTTATTTCTTCAATAAGTGCCCTGACATCAAGCCTGTTGGCGCTGTGCAAAGGATCTCCTCCGGAAAGAGTGATCCCGGAGATATAGCTTTCCTTAAGCTGCTCAAATATTTCCTCTTTGGCGTCTTCATCAAAGAGCAGGCCTCCGTCAGGATCCCAGGTTATGGGGTTCTGGCAGCCCTTGCAACAATGGGAGCAACCCGCTACCCACAACACAACTCTCAGTCCGTCGCCGTTGAGCATGTCATCCTTGGTTATATTATGATATCTCATTGTTACATTGATTTCCTTTCGGCTATCTCTGCCATCTTGGCATCGTTAAGTCTGGTATCCCCATGTACCCTGGAATATGACAGATAACCGTTCATTCGGTCAATCTTGGTCAGATTTTTCGAACCGCACTTAGGGCATACATCCATTTCAAGCTCCTGATGTCCGCAGTCATCACAATAAGCCAGTGAAAGGTTGACCCCTTCATAAAAGCCCATTTCCATGGCTCTGTGGATAAGAGTCTTAACTGCCTCAAGATTATAATCAATGGGATATTTCACATATTGTATTTTGCCTCCATTGCAAAGCTCCCAGAACCGGTATTCCAGGTTCTGCTTCTCAATAGGGGTTATATTCTCGGAAACATGGCAATGGAAGCTGTTGGACACATATTCCCTATCCGAAACGCCCTCAATAATGCCATACTTCTTTCTGAACTGATGCACCTGTAGTCCGCAAAGATTCTCAGCAGGAGTTCCGTAGATAGCATACAGATTGCCGTCTTCCTCCTTGAATTCATTGATTCGCTTATTGATATGCTCCAGAACCTCCAGAGCAAATGCACCGTCCTCCACAAGGGACTTGCCGTTGTAAAGCATCTGCAGCTCATTAAAGGCCGTTATGCCAAAGCTTGCAGTCGCTGTCTTTAAGATGGGCTTGATCTTATCAGTAAGCTTGAGATGTCCGCCGTAAAAACCGCCTTCGCAATAAGCGAGGGGATTGGTGGATGCTCTCATTTCTCCCAGGTAGGCATAGGTTCTTATATGCAGCTGTCTTATCAGATTAAGGTAGTAATCCAGGACCTCATAGAAATCCTTGCTCTCATGTCTGGCCTTGGCCAGGATCATGGGCAAATGCAGCGAAACAGCACCGATATTAAATCTGCCTACAAAAACAGGCTGATCCTCATCATCTGCAGGGTGCATGCCGCCTCTCTCATACCAGGGACTTAAGAAAGCTCTGCAACCCATAGGGGAAATGATCTTGCCATACTGCTTGTACATAGAAGCAATATAGCCCTTTCCCGTAAGAGAAAGCCAGTCAGGATACATTGTCTTGGCCGAGCACTTAACCCCGGCCTCAAATACATCTTCCAGGGGCTTCCCCGGGCCGTGAAGATTCTCATCATACAAAAATACTATCTTAGGGAAGAGCACAGGCTTCTTGCAGTTTTTCTTGCCCTGTCCCCTTCTTCTTACATTCAGCATACAGATGGTAGCCAATTTGGCAAATCTGCCCGTACCGGTACCTGCAGTAACAGTGATAAAGGGATAATCTCCTCTGCTGGAGGCCACTGTATTGAACTTGTACTCCCACCCCTGGAAGCCCTGTTCCATATCCCTTACAACATCGGCATAGGCCTCAGCCTGGGCTGTTTCCCTGTCAATGCCAAGCTTCATATATTTATCAATGTATTTCTTGTAGGATTTTTCCGCATAGGGCTCAAGTATATTATCCACGCTGGGTACGGTAAAACCGCCATACTGCTGGCTGGCAGCAGACAGGACTATATCTCCTATAACGTCAAAAGCCGTGTCCACGGTCTTGGGCTCATTATACCAGATATTTCCCATTTCAAAGCCGCCCTGAAGAACATGCTCCACGTCAAAAAGGCAGCAGTTCATGGTATCTCTCCTGGCGCTCATATCATGTACATAAATATATCCGTCACGACAGGCCTGAATCTCCTCTGTGGTCAGAAAGAACTTCTGGTAAAGTTCCTTATTGAGCTGATTGAATATAAGAGATCTCTTGGTAGAAACAAGGGCTGAATCCGTATTGGAATTTTCCTTGTCGCCCACATACATGATGGACTGGCTCTTCTTATAGACATCATCCAGCATACGGACAAAGTCCTGCTTATAGTTACGATAATCCCTGTAGGACTTGGCCACTATGGGCTTGACCTGTTCCAGGGCAGACTCAACAATGTTATGCATTATGGGGATGGGTATCTCATCCGTCTCAAGCTCATCTACCTTGTCACATACGTACTGGCAGATCAGTCCCTTTTCTTCCTCTGAAAATTTGGTCAGAGCCCTATAGGCACTCTTACCCACGGCATCGACTACCTTCTGGACATTAAAATCCTCATAGCTGCCGTCCTTCTTTATTACCTTAACCTCTCTTTTCGGCCTGTACTTCTCGCCATAGCTGTTATCCGAACTGACCGAAACTGATTCCGTAACTACACTCATAAGATTCCTTCCGCGGAAAAGCATAAATCCGCAATGTCATTTTTACGTTTTGTATCCATTATATTCAAATCAATATCTTGTGTCAACGATAGCTTGCACCACAATATGTACAAAATATGCTTTGAAATTTTGTCATATCTTTTAATTGAAATTTATCAAGATCCACATATTAGCACAATAAAAAAAGACGATCCTAAGATCGTCCTTTAAAGCAATTTCACAGCTGATCAAGCATCTGCAGCATTATCCCCTGTCTGAGCAGCAAGTGCTTCCTTGGCATTTTTGTTCTTCCTGACTTTGATGCCTACCAAGACAGCAACCACTATAAGTACACCAAATACTGCATACACCAGTAAATATGAAAGAAATGAATTCAAAAATAAAATTAAATTAGTCATATCAAGCTCCTTGGTCGTATAAATGATGATAGCAAATGTTTAAGCAAATTTCAAGTCTTATCTAAGCCCTTTGCAAACTCCTCGTCTGTTTTAAGTTCATCTGAAGTAGCCGCAGCACAGGCCAATGCATCGCATCTTTCATTCTGTGGATGTCCGGCGTGTCCCTTGACCCAGGTAAAGCTTACCTGATGGGGATTCATAGCCTTAAGCAGCCTCAGCCATAGATCTATGTTCTTGACCTCGTCGCTCTTGCCTCTCCTGAAATCCTTTTTGATCCAGCCCTCGACCCAGTGCAGGTTAAAAGCATCCGTAACATATTTGGAATCCGATACCACATTAACAGCACAGGGTCTGTTCAGCGCTTCAAGACCGCATATGACTCCCATCAGTTCCATTCTGTTATTTGTAGTACACTCATAGCCGCCGCTGTACTCCCTTACATGGAGGGTTCCCTTAGCATCAATGTACTCAAGCACTGTTCCAAAGCCTCCGGGGCCGGGATTTCCCTTGGCCGCACCGTCGCTGTATAATGTCACATTCATAAAGTCCAAACCCCTGTTTTTTCAAAATGCTCTGCCATCCTGGCCGCTTTATCGGCAGTAGTTTCGTCATAGCCCTTAAACCTTAAAAGCTTTATGGCATTTTTGCTTGAGGCAACTCCCTTCTCCATTTTGTAGGGAAAGGCAACGTCTGCACCCTCCAGCATCTCAAGGAAATAGTAATCCTCATACACGCCCTCCAGTATGGAGGTCAGTTCCAGGTCGTGAGTGGCCGCAAAAACTAACGTATTAAGTCCGCTCATACTGTACAGTATATGGCTGCCGGCCGCAATCCTTTCAGTGGTATTGGTTCCCCTGAGTATCTCATCAACAAAGGCAAATACAGGCACCTCGCTCTCTTTTGCCGCATCAAGTATCCTTTTCATGGAATTGATCTCAGCCATATAATAGCTTTCGCCGGCTGACAGGCTGTCCTTTATGTTAAGGCTTGTGATAACCCTGCATATGGGTGCTTCATAGCCTGCCGCAAACACCGTATTAATACTCTGGGCCAATATAGCATTAAGTGCCAGAGTTTTTAAAAAGGTGGATTTGCCGGAAGCATTTGATCCGGTGAGCAGTATCGGCTTCACGGTATCAAGGTCATTGGCCACAGGTTTCTCCAGGAGCGGATGATAGATTTCCTTCGCTTTGTATCTGATATCCTCAGTAAATACAGGCCTTGCGAACGAGCCCACATATCTTCTGTATGAAGCTATGGAAATGCAGGCATCTATGGAGCCAACGCACTCTATGATGCTGTCTATGTCATCCAGGCACTCTTTCATTTCCCCAAGGACCCTGCTAAAGATAATGAAGTCCACATGGGTAATCATTTTAATGTAATCAAACACTATGCTTAAGGGATTGCCGCTGCCCAGATCTTTAAGGGGGCCTGCGCATTTTTCTATCCTGCCTATGGTCTTATTCATTTCCTTTAAGCGTCCAATGGCCTCATAGCCCTCAAAATCAAGCGAAGCCAGATTATCTGCAGCCTTGGACAGTCTGAAGATATACTCAAAGCAGGCAATATAGGACCCCACAATATTTTTCTTTTTAAAATAAGTCAGAATGCCCCATACAATAAGCACCACTAAAAGCAGGACTCCCAAAAGAGGCTTAAATGCACAGATAACTATCCCCAGCAAAAGCAAAACATCCAGGACGATATCTCCCCTGCAGTCAAAATCTTTCAGTTCCTTTATGCGGTCCGTATATTCATAGATACTCCGGCCGTTAAATCGCCCCATATACATAAGGGCTTTAATGAAGGCATTCCTCTGACTGTCATTTTCATCAAGTCTTGTCAGCAGCTCTTCCAGCCGCTTAAGTTCATCAGGGTCTTCCTTGGGATTGCGCAGCATATAATACAGATATTCATCCCCTGCTGAACTTATGCAATAATCCATCCGGCCGAAAACCGACCACATATCCAGATCATTCCAGGTGGTGTCATCAAGGCGGCCCTCACTCTTATGCCTTTGCTCATAGCTGCTTATATGCTCAAGATCCCTTGCATTAAAGCGCCGCCTGTTGACCTGACCGTAAGAGGCAAGCTTTTCATCAAGGCTTTGCCTGAGTTTGGCCTTCTCGTTGCGATAGCCGCAGGCAAATATTATGATCAAAAATATTATTACCGCAAATACAACGCTTAAGCTCATTATCAGATGTCCTTAAGCCTTTCGGTTATCTTTGCACACTGCTCATAGATTTCTTCAACATCCACGCCGTCTTCGAATTTTCCGTCCATGTACACAATACGTCCATTGATCATGGTCATCTTGACATTGCTTTTTGAACCGCTGTATACAATATTTTTGGGGATATTGAGTAATGGCTGCATATTAGGCTGTTTAAGGTCAATCATTATGATATCGGCAAGTTTGCCTGCTTTAAGGCTGTCGCAATCATCAAGGCCTAAGCTTAAAGCTCCGTTAACGCAGGCCATCCTGAGCACTTCCATGGCATCCACAGCCTTAGGATCATAATCCCTGACCTTGGCCAGAGCCGTAACAAGGAACATTTCCCTGAACATATCCAGGCAGTTATTGGAACTGGGGCCATCCGTACCCAGACCAACCATTATACCCTTATCAAGATACTTCTGGATGGGCGCTATACCACTGGCAAGCTTTACATTGCTTGCAGGATTGGAAATGACCGAAATATTCCTTTTTTTGAGGATTTCCATGTCGGCGTCATCCACCCAAACACCATGGTAAATACTTCCTCCAAAATCCCAAAGTCCCAGGGAATCAAAGAAAGCCACAGGACTCATGCCATAACGCTCCTTACATTCCTCCACCTCAGTGTGAGTCTCTGACATGTGTACATACAGGGGAGCTTTATATTTGTGGATAAGCTCACTTACATCTTCAAGCAGCTTTCTGTCACAGGTATATTCTGCATGGACACCCATTTTAAAGCCCACAAGTTCATCCTTGCCGTTAAGCTCATTGAACCTTTTCTCCAGTACCTCCAGTGTGGGACCAAATTTATTGAGTCCCGAAACCAGTTCACATCTGATGCCCATCTGGCTGCAGGCATCCAGTATGGTCTCCGGTGTAAGATACATATCAGCGATCAGGGTGATACCACTGGTATAATATTCCAAAATAGCCAGCTTGGTAAGCCAGAATATGTCTTCTCCCGTCATAACAGCCTCTCTGGGGAAGATCATATTATTAAGCCAGTCCTGAAGGTTGAGATCATCAGCCAAAGACCTGAACGCAGTCATTCCGGAATGGGTATGTACATCCTTAAAACCGGGCATGAGCAGATTGCCTTCGCAGTCAATCTCCTTATCCCATTTAATTTCCGATGAATCCCTGCCGGGTCCGACGTATGTAATGCACTTATCTTCAACCCAGAGCTCTCCTGTGAAAAGCTCCTCATTGTCAACCATAGTTAAAATCCTGGCATTATAAAATCTTATATTCATTATCAGTATTTCCTCTTTTTTATTAAAATTTCTTGACTGACTCAGTCAGTAATGTTTTAAACTTTCCTGCGGCTTCATTTGCAGCAGCCTGAACCTCTTCATGTGTAAGCGGATTGGCGCTCAATCCGGCAGCCAGATTGCATACGCAGGAAATACAGCATATCCTCATTCCCATATGATTGGCAGCGATGGCTTCCACCACAGTGGACATTCCCACCGCATCAACTCCAAGAGTTTTGAGCATGCGGATTTCGGCAGGTGACTCGAAGCTCGGTCCCGTAAGCTGGGCATATACTCCCTTTTTCAGGTTGATACCGTTTTCTTTCGCTGTCTCACTGATGATATCCTGCAGCTTTACATCATATACATGGGACATATCCGGAAATCTTGTCCCCAGCTCATCTATATTAGGCCCGATAAGTGGATTGGGCGCAAAGCAGGAAATATGATCCGTCAGCATCATAAAATCTCCTGCCCTGAAATCTGTGTTAAGTCCTCCGGACGCATTGGTAAGGAAGAGGATTTCAGCCCCCATCAGCTTCATCAGCCTTGTGGGAAGCACTACATCACTAATGGGATAGCCTTCATAATAATGAACTCTTCCCTTCATGCACACAACCGGAACTTCTCCCACATAGCCGAATATGAACTTTCCGGCATGTCCGGGAACTGTAGATACCGGGAAGCCCTCTATATCGTGGTAATCGATTTCGCATTCTACCTTTATATCATCTGCGTAATCACCAAGTCCTGAGCCTAACACGATTGCAACCTTGGGTACAAAATCAGTCCTGGCTCTTACACTTTCCAAACATTTTGATAATTTTTCATAAATAGGGTTCATAATGGTCACCTCCTTGAATTTGTTTAATTATAACATATAAAACAAATAAACGGCATACCCATAGGATATGCCGTTAAATTTCATTACTGGATGCTTAAGTCATCCCAGTTATCATCGGGAACCAAAGCAACGTAGGTTGTACCTGTATTGATAGTGATCTCCTCACCATCCATCTTGTAGTAATGTGTAAGTGAAGTATCAGTGCCCTCTCTTACCCATGTACAGGGAATGCACTTGCCCTTTGTACAATAATATGCAGGCTGGTTAGAAGTATCAAGAACGTTGAATATCAGATAACCGTTCTCATCCAATTGAGAGAAAGTACAATACTGAATAATAACATTATCAAACGCAAGCTGCTCATTTGTGGAGCCATCAAGATGAGGTGAACCATACTCCGAATAGTAATATCTCTCATCAGAGGCATCATATTCCAGTTCTGAGCTGTTATGCTTGAAGGGGAATTCAATCTTGGTACAGCTGGTTGCATCTGAATTCTCTTCCAGAGTTATAGGGTCAACCTTTGGAGCAAACTGCCAGTGAGGTCCCTGATAATACTCTGTGTACTCCGTTGAATAACCTGAAGATTCAAAGGCGCTCTCAAGATCACCCGGCATTATATATTCAGTAAACTCTCTTGCCTTTCCGTTATTGACACGGGAGAAAATGCCAGAGAAGTGATCCTTATATACATCCTTTGCGAAGTAGCTGTCTATATAGTAAGGACCGCCATCATGACACAGCACTGCATTATACTCAGCTGCCAGCATTATATTGGTAGGTCTGGTCGAACGGATTGAGCCCAGCTGTTCAATATTACCCCAGTCCTTGACAATGACCATAAATCTGGTAATACGGTCATTCTCAGTTGAATTCATGAGTTCATAGATAATGTCCGCATCATTAAGACCGAAATGAGGCAGTGCGGTCTTCTCGTTATCAACCATGGCTGCAATAGGTCTCTGATTCTGTAAACTTATATCTATAGGCAGATTAGTAAGCTCTGAAAAATACATTCCCTCCGGAAGTTCATCTTCGAGAGCGGTTTCCTCTGCCACCTCTTCCTCTTCCTGAGTGGGAATAGCTTCTATTTCTACCTGTACAAGCTCTGATTCTGTTTCTTTTTCATTTTTACCGCAGGCAAATAACCCGGTAACACACAAAGCAAGGGTCAGCCCAAGCACCAATCTTTTTTTCATAAAACATATCCTTTCCTGGTTTTTAGCCAAAATTCTTTAGTAGGATATCACATTTCTTTTTGCTTTACAAGTTTAAACGCCAAACACAAACAGATAGAGCAAAATAAAATGCCGGTTTCAAATGTATTGCAATATAGGGAAACAATACATCAAAAC
>R03__coassemble_1695_pt1 | contig 9877 bp, 8 predicted proteins | sample R03__metabat2_low_PE_031 | metagenome-assembled genome bin R03
CTACTACCTTGCCCGCAACATAGGCAACCTGCACCTCATGGATTTCCCTGCTGTACAAAAATCTGTCCACATGCTTTGATATACGGGCGCTGAGCTTGCTTGTTGATAGCCCCCAGATGTGCTTTTCAAAAAATACGGTAGTCTTGCCCACGCCCTTTATCAGTTTGTTGTCTACCATATAGTCATCAAGTTTTCCGCAGGCGTCCGTAGGGACATAGGTATTCAGCTGTCCCAGCATGTTATGCATGCAGGAATTCTGCAGACCATTGTTATATCTTCCCTCCAGCTGCAGACGTCTGGCCTGCAGATCCACAGCCTCTGTATTGGCCTCTTCCATCTGATGGGTCAGGCCCTGTATATCATCTAAGACCCTGCTCTCCTCTTCTGTCAGGACATAAGTCTGGACCTCTGTTTCCTCAGCCTGGGCCTGTTCACCGCTCTCACTCTGGGCCTGCTCACTGCTCTCAGCCTGAGCCTGCTCACTGCTCTCACTCTGGGTCTGCTCACTGCTCTCACCCTGGGCCTGCTCACTGCTCTCACTCTGGGCCTGCTCACTGCTCCCTGCTGCCTGCGCTTCAGCCTCTTTATGTGCCTGTGCTGCTGCCTCTTCCTGTGCCTGTGCTGCTGCCTCTTCCTGTGCCCTCAACCTGGCTGCTTCGGCAAGTTCCGCTTCCTCCCTGGCCAGTGTTTCCGTTACTCTGTCGGCTGCAGCCCTCTGCTCAGCCCATGCGGCTTCCTCTGCTGCTGCCCGGGCTTCAGCCTCTTTATGTGCGGCCGCTTCAATCTCTGCTCTGGCAGCTTCCTCTGCTGCCGCTCTGGCGGCTTCCGCTTCAAACCTTGCCCGGGCTGCTGCCTCTGCTTTGGCTTTTTTATCGTTAACCCTTTTATCTATGGACTTTTCCAACTGGTCCACAGTTTCCGGCACACTTATCTCCAGTTCAAGCAGGGCTTCCCTGTATTGTCCTGCTCTGTTTATAGCCTCCTGTTCTTCCCGGCTGAAGGTATTGTACTGCTGCTCCAGTTCCCTTATCTCCCGCAGGGCTGCTTCTCTTAAGCGTCCCTGCTCTGAGGGCACCTGTGCCCTTTTCTGCTCAAGATTGGGCAACAGCTGCTTGTCATACATGGCCGTCCTGCTCTTAAAGGTGGCTTCAACAAGTCCCGATACATTTGCGTGTTCTTCCATTCCGGCAGCCGGGCCTGCTTCTGTCAGTATATTTCCCCTGATAGCCACTGCATCCCAGCTTAAGGCATTCAGATTATTCTCAAGGACACTCAAATTATCCGCAGCAGCGCCGGGCTTACCCTTAAAAACCCTTGCTTCACTGAACCTGTCCTCGGAAATCTCCATGGTCTCGACTATGTCCTCCAGGATATCATCTGCAGCCTCCGTATCCAGTGCATAGCTTAGGCCCTCGAAGTTCTCAGCCAGATGCATATAGATCTGCTCCAGCCTCTCCTCGTTCTTCACAAAATCCTTCAGGCTGCTCTCAAGTAAGGACATGTACTTTTCAGGCTCCATAAAGCCCTTTTCAAAGGTGTCCGCCATTCTTTCCTCTTTATCCCTTATGTTGAGCAGGCCTTTGATACACCTCTTTACTCGACGGTCGACCCTGCTGGTAATGGCATTTACCTTGTCCAGATTTTCATCTCCCGGGGCATACTTATCCCTTGCTTTATTTATAAAATCGGCATAGCGGCTTCTCATGGTCTCATAGCTTACTGCGGTTTTTAACTCCAGCTGTTCTATGTCGGCTGCCACAGCCTTGAGTGCCGATTCACGGTCCCTGAACCCGGCTCCCTGCTGGTTTGCCGTATCCACAGCCCATCCCATATTTTCCGAAACAGCACATCCGAAGCTGTAGGCTGCAAAGCTTTCCAGAAGATCCTTGTTGGATGACCGCAGACTTTCCGGATCAATCCCCCTTTGCGTCATTATGGACTTCATCCTGTAAAGGGCTATGCTCCTTACATTAGCCTCTTCACTGCTCTTATATTTAAGAGGCTTTTCTTCCTCTCCGATACCTCTTTCAAGCAGTCCAAAGGTTCCTTTGATCTGTTCCACTTCCTCCTGCTTAAAGGTAATGGTCTCCCCGGTTTTGAATGCACTTGTTTCCATACTAATTTCCCCCGATCCTTATGCCTGCCGCATAAGCCGTATATACTTCCAAAGGCCTGGCTTGTATTCTTTCGGTCATATAAGCCTTAAGCCTGTCACCATAGGCATCGATATATACTTTTGCATCGTCATCAAAATCTGCTCTGACTGCATCTGTCACTGCCCTGTACAGCTCATCCATATATATCATGCCTCCCTCTGCCGCATATATGGAATTTAGCATTACTCCATCCTCAAAAACACTACATGCCACCATGGCCTTCAGTTCATTATCTTCAAAATAGTAGCGTCCGTATTTATTTGCAGGGCTCACATAGTCCCGCATCATAAGATATCCGCTCTGGTCTGCTGTCCTAAGCTCGGCCTCCCGGATGCACTTGAGTTCTTCCTCTCCCAGTTCCTCTCCCGATTTTATTCCCCGGGGCTTTTCAGCGGCCGATTCTATGCCTATATCCCCCAGACGGTATACACTTCTGTTCATACCTGTCAGGTAAAATTTCATGCCCACCTTATCTAAAAGTCCCCAGATGGCCTCCTGCCCCTCTATCTGCGGTCTGTCGGTTTCCAGGACATCCCCGGATATTTCAAATTCCCCCGGCACATATATCACTGCACTCAGGCTGTATACCATGGAGGTCTTCATAAGCTCCATGGACGCCTTAAGCAGGTAGGCCGCATAGCCTTTACGTCTCTGCCTTTTATCCGTAGCTATAAAATTCAAGGACACATTCTGTCCCATAAAAGAAAATACCGCAGCGCTAACTGCAGTATTTTCATCATCAATAAGCCCCACAAAGAGACTTTCCTGATTTCTGTTATCCCATAGGTCTCCTATGAGACCCTCAAAATAAATAAGATTCTGATCGTTGATCTGTGTGATCTTCATGCTGATCCCCTTTACTTTTCCCTTTACTATACCTCAATGGATAAGGTACGTCCGGAATGCTCGTACTTGATGTACCTGACCCCTGCCGCATCCAGCATACGCTTTGAGGCAATATTTCCCGGAGTGTTGACATATTTGTCACTATCATAAATGATCGTCTTGATGCCGCATTGTATTATGGCCTTTGCACATTCATTGCAGGGGAACAGAGATACATATAGCTTGGCACCCTGCAGGCTTCCCCCTCTGTAGTTCAATATGGCATTAAGCTCGCTGTGGGTTACATAGGCATATTTGGTGTCCAGCATATCCCCATCCCTGTCCCAGGGAAAATCCTCGTCTGAGCAGCCGTTCGGGAAGCCATTGTAGCCCATGGAAAGTATCTTGTTATCCTCACTGACTATGCACGCACCGACCTGGGTGTTCGGGTCCTTGGACCTCATGCCCGCCAGCTTGGATACACCCATAAAATATTCATCCCATTTAATGTAGTCTGTTCTTTTCGTAACCATATATTTTCTCCGGTCTGATATTTATTTTGTTCCGAAAATCCTGTCTCCCGCATCGCCCAGTCCGGGAACTATGTAGGCATTTTCATTGAGCTTTTCATCCTTTGCTCCGATATAGATGTCCACATCGGGATGAGCTGCAGTCATGGCCTCAATGCCCTCAGGAGCGGCAATGATACACATAAGGTGGATCTTCTTGCAGCCCTTGTCCTTAAGCATCTGAATGGCTGCTGCTGCAGATCCGCCTGTAGCCAGCATGGGATCTACCACAAATACCTCTCTTTCCGCACAGTCTGCGGGAAGCTTGCAGTAATATTCCACAGGCTTATGGGTCTCAGGATCCCTGTAGAGTCCTATATGTCCTACCTTGGCTGTGGGGATCATGGTCAGCATGCCGTCCACCATGCCCAAACCTGCCCTGAGAATAGGTACTATGGCCATCTTTCTGCCCTTAAGTTCCTTTACGGTAGTCTCACAGATAGGAGTCTTTATCTTAACATCCTGCAGCTCCAGCTCTCTTGTTGCCTCATAGCATATGAGCATGGCAATCTCTGATACAGTCTGTCTGAAATCCTTTGTACCCGTGTCCTCTCTTCTGATGTAACCGATCTTGTGCTGGATCAGGGGATGATCCATAATCACTACTTTACCCATTTTTTATTCCTCCTCTATTTTGTCAATTCTGCGCTGGTGTCTTTCCTCTGCACTGAACTGTGTATCCAGAAATGTATCCACTATCTCATTTGCCATAAAGGCATTGATCATACCGGCGCCCATGGCCAGCATATTTGCATCATTGTGAAGCCTTGTCATCTTAGCCGACAGAGGCTCGCTGCAGAGGGCACATCTTACGCCCTTAACCTTGTTGGCCGTAATGGAAATGCCTATTCCCGTAGTACAGATAACTATACCCTTCTCACATTCTCCTGCTGCCACCGCCTTTGCTGCGGCCCTTCCGAAATCCGGATAATCACAGGAACTCTTGTCGTAGCAGCCGTAGTCCTTGTACTCAAGGCCACGCTCCTTCAAATGCTCCATGACTGCCACCTTCAGATCGTAGCCGCCATGATCACTTGCCAATGCTATCATAATCTAATCCTCCGTATATATTATTTGATGTCCGGCAGCCTTTAACAGCCGGTTCATGATCGCCTGTCCTACACCACTGCTGTCAAAGCTCTCCGAAAAAATGACCTCCATATCCTCATCATCAAATTCCCTCAGTATATTGTAAAGCCTGTGTGCAATGGTAATTTCATCTGTTCTGCTTCCAATGCTCTTGACACTGTCTGCCCTATATCCCGCATAGGTCTCATCAGTAGCTATGACTCCTACCTTTTTACCCCGGTCCATAGCCACCTTACTGAGCCTGTTGATATACTCTGATACGCTTTCCACGCTGCCCTCTATAATGGTCAGGTCTCCCTTGGGTGCGTAGTGCTTATAGCGCATTCCCGGAGCCTTGGGTCTGTCCTTGCAGCTGCCGTCCATAATGGTTGGGTCCACATCCACTCTTCCCAGGACCTCCCTTAGCTGCTCTAAGGTGATATATCCGGGACGCAGAAGCATGGGAATATCTCCTGTCAGGTCCACGATCGTGGACTCCAGGCCTATTTCCACATCCCCTCCGTCTATGATCATATCGATCCTGCCGTCCATATCCTCTATGACAAATCTGGCGCTTGCGGGAGAGGGTCTGCCGCTTATATTGGCACTGGGCGCTGCTATGTATCCGCCGGCTGCCCTGATAAAGGCTGCTGCCGTTTTATGTATGGGCATACGCACCGCTACCGTATCCAGCCCTCCTGTAGTCTCATAGGGGACAGAGTCTGCCTTGGGCAGTATCATGGTCAGTGGTCCCGGCCAGAAGCGTTCTGCAAGAAGCCTTGCGGGTTCGGATACCTCTGTCACAATGGCATCCAGCATATCCAGATCAGCTATGTGAACTATCAGCGGATTATCACTGGGACGCCCCTTGGCTGCATATATCTTTTTGCTGGAAGCGGGATTCAGCGCATCCCCGCCCAGACCGTATACCGTCTCCGTGGGAAATGCCACTAAGCCTCCGCTCTTTATTATATCCCCTGCCGCCCTGATCAGGGACTCATCTATATTGTCTTCTTCAATTGAAATTATCTGCGTATTCATCTTTTCTATGATACCATAATTCCCATCATTTAGATATTATTATCCTTCCATTTTCCATAGACAATCTGACTCTGTTGTCTTCAGCCTTCAGATCATCCAGATACTCTCTTGGAAGCTGTATCCTGCCTGCCCTGTCTATCACGGCAAACTCCTCCTGGGTCTCCTCCTGCCAGGTCAGTTTCAGATTCGTCTCCCTGTATTCCTCCTTTAAAAGACGTTCACTGCTGATCTTTCCGTCTCTTATGGATACCACTCTGGAGACCTTTTTTGACAATGACACATCATGGGTCACTATGATAATGGTCTGTCCGTATTCCCTGTTCAGTCTTCTGAAAATATCCAGAATATAATCGCTGGTCTTGCTGTCCACGGAGCCTGTCGGCTCATCAGCAAGCAGCAGTTTGGGATTATTTGCTATTGCAATGGCTAGGTCACTACTCCATTGCAGGGTGCCGTTATGATATTGCCCTCGGATTTTTCTGTAAGCTTTTCAAGTCTTTCCTTTTTGTAGGACAATTCAAGTTCGCTGCGTTCTATATACTGTTCCCTGTTCAGTTCTATGCGCTCTCCATCGGCCATCATCATCTCAAAGCTTATGCATGCCGCGTCAAAACCAGGATCATCCTCGTCCATGCCTTCCACCCTGACTCGAAGTTCTCCTACTCTCCACTCATTGGTGGCCAGCTGCAGATCGTAATTGGTTACCGCATTATTATATTCGGTCTCCATAAGAGCTATTTCCTTCTTAAGCTCCTTTATTTCATCTGCATATTCATTAACCGTCGTGGCCAGTACCTGACCTGTTGTCACTTCATCTCCCAGGCTGACCTTATATTCTTCGAATTTACCCTCTCCCGCAAACTGCAGCACCTTCATATAAGGACCGGCCTGTGCTTCGTATCTGTCCGAATCATATACATCACCATAGACCACCTCTACCACTCCGGGACTGTCCGCGCCTGCTTCTATAAGGGGCACATCCGCAACCTCGGCCTGACCGCAGCCCACAGTCATCAAAAGCAGCATTATTAAATTAAGTAAAACAAATATTTGCCTCTTCATGCTAATTGACTATGACCGTTTCTCCCTCTTTAAGGCCCTCGACTATCTCTGTGCTGTCTATTCCCGTCAGTCCACAGGTCACATACACTATCTGACGCATTCCCTCTTCACTGATTGTGTAGACATAGTTCTTTTCACCGCTGACATGCACTGCCTCATTAGGTACATACAGTGCGTCATCCTTCCTGTCCAGTTCAATCCATATCTCACCCTTTGTACCTGTCTCCAGTTCAAGATCCGGACTTAAGAGTTTAAAATACATACAGTCCTCCCAACTGCCCATATCAAGAGGAACCACTTCTCTCTCAGTATGGGTCTCACCCTTGCCGGTGATTATTGTGTAGACTGCATCTTCATCAATATACTGTGCCAGTTCCATATCGCTGCATTTAAATACCATATCCTCATCCCTGATCATGGTGATGACAGTCTTGTCGGGACTGATATACTCACCCACCAGGTCATTCTGACAGATGCTTATGACTCCATCAGCCGGTGCGTAGATTATCCCCTCCGACATTTTTTCCTCGTACTCCTGTATCTTAAGTCCGGCTATGGTCGCAGCATCCTCGCAGTCCTCTATCTGTCTGTTGTAGTTTTTGGCTGTAAGCCTGCAGTTCTCCTCGTAATCCGAATCTTCCTTTTCCTCGTCTGTCAGATAATTGTATTCTTTCTCAAGAATGCCCAGTTCAAAATCCCTGCTGGCCTTTAGCTGTGAGATCTTAAGCTCATTCATTCTCAATTCATATCTTTGCTCCTCCAGAGCCTCCTCATAATCATCCACATCAAGTCTGGCCAGCTCATCTCCTTCCTTTACCCTGTCTCCCTTTTTTACGCTTATGGAACTTATGAGCCCCTGGCCCGCACTGAAGTTCAAATTGATCTTATCCAGATTGGTGTAGCTCAGGCTTAAGCTGACAGCGCTTACAAATTCACCCCTCTTCACGGTATCCGTAAGATAGCCTGTCCGGGTCTCCTCACCCAGGTCCACAAGATAGCTGTCCTTTCCCGCCTTTTCACCGCAGCCGCAAAGCAGCAGGCATAAGAAAAAAGCACACAGTTTAAGCAGGCGTCCATTCATTTTTTTTGCATGGACGCTTCTTACAAATCTGGGTGCTATTGCAAAAAGTGTCAGATATATTTTGTTTTTTCCGGTAAGTTTACTGTTGACCATGGCCTCAAACCAGTGTTTACGGATGTAGGCCACCACCTTACGATAAAAGATATTGTCCCTTCTCATACGCGAGATGGGAATATGAAGCATATAGTCTATGCGCTGCACCATATTAAACCGCAGCGCCGTGTCCTTAAGCTCAGGATAATGTTTGGCAACAAGCTCGGTCATCAGATCCGCATTTACCACAATGTCGGTAAATACTCTGGAAAAATCCTCCTTATCCTTTCGCCTGCTGTTGCTGTTCATACGGTAATATACGTGATAACACTGCTTTGGCAGAATGGGAAAATCGCCTGTCTCCAAAAGCATGTCCGTAAGCAGCTTAAAGTCCTCGTTAAGTTCTCCCTCGGGAAAGCTGCGATTTTCAAACAGCTCCCTGCTGCAGATCCTGGTGCAGAAGGAGCAGTCACCCCTGTGCATCAGAAGTTCTTCCATCATCCGTGCAGGGCTGATAAGCAGCTCCTTGGCCGGTGGTATGCACACATCAGGTAACCTGCTGCCGTCCTCGGCTATTTCATCCCTGGATATCTGCGCCATCCTGGCACCGTATTTCTCAACTGCCCCGCCTAAGAGCTCATACATATCCGGTTCAATATAGTCATCGCTGTCCACGAAACCTATGAAATCCCCTGTGGCATTTTTAAGCCCCAGGTTACGTGCAGAGGAGGAACCGCCGTTTGTCTTGTGGAATACCCTGATGCGCTCATCCCGCCTGCCCAGCTCATCCACAAGCTTTTCCGTGCCGTCTGTAGACCCGTCATCCACCAGGATTATCTCCAGGTCCTTATGGGTCTGTGCCACCACGCTCATAACGCAGCGCTCAAGACAGTCTATTATATTGTAAATGGGTATGATAACACTTATCTTCATTGCTTATTTGTACAATATTCATACATGGCCGAAGGGGCGATCACCTCAGCCGGTGAAAAGGGGCCTTCCTTCGGAAGCTCTATATTTCCCGCCTTATAGCCCTCGTAAAATTTTATCAGCTGCTTAGCTGCATTGGAGGCATTCCAGTAATTTGCTATGGTCTCATAGGCTGCATGCCCCAGCCTGCTTATAAGCTCAGGGTTATCCAGAAGGGTGATCACCTGATTGAAGAAATCTTCATAGGAGCCTTCCCTGTAGATCAGTCCGTTCACACCGTGCTTTATAAGGAAGGGGGCTGCCCCCACTTCGCTGTTTACCACCTCAGCCAGTCCGCTGTTCATGCCTTCATTGACCACGGCTCCCCAGCCCTCCAGGTAATTGCTGGTAAATATGTGCACATGGCACTTATCCATCACCCTGCGCACTTCCTCGGGCTTCCTGAAGCCATAGAAAAACACCCGGTCTTCCAGACCTGCTTCGTTAACCATCTGCTTCAAGGTGCCTTCCATTTCTCCGCTTCCTATAAAAGGGATATGAAAATTATAATTAAGGTCCATAAGATCCGCCGCCAGTCTTACGGCAAATTCAGGATGCTTAAGTTCTATAAATCTTCCCGCCCACACGATTTCAATGCTGTCCATTGCGGGCTTTTTGTTCCAGTTGAGCTTACGAAATTCCGGAAAATAGCCGAATTTGTACATTCTTCCCGGATAGGCTTTTATCAGACTGAAATCCGAGGCCACATAGGCTCCCGCACAGAGCAGATGCGCATGGGGAGCATTTCTGTATTTTCCATGTTCCCTGTACTTGCGTATAAGCCCCCTGGGTGATATGGCCTTCCACTGACCTTCCCTGTAGAGTCTTTCACTGATCCTGATGGTAAGCCTGCCCGCATCCAGTCTGGGAATGACCAGGTCTTCCCTTTCCTGCCATCCGGCCAGCAGTATATCCGCATCCATGATCAGCCTCCTGCATTCCTCTTCTTCCTTATAGGCCAGTTTAAGATAGGGGATGCTTTCCTCCTCCACCTCCCAGCCCATGTCCTTGCGCTCCTCCTCCATGGGTTCGGTCTGGATAAAGACATAATCCTCTCCAAGCTCCTTATAGAG
>R03__coassemble_1713_pt1 | contig 9799 bp, 8 predicted proteins | sample R03__metabat2_low_PE_031 | metagenome-assembled genome bin R03
ATAAGAGTGATATAACAATCATCGGACTGGAGCCGCATCCGGAGGATGCTAAGCATGGGGCATATGACAGGATAACCTTGTCAGACCTTGGGTAAAATTAAAAGTGGGTTCGCCAAGAAGATAGGCAGGACCCATTTTTTAGTGGAATTTTCTTTCAAGAAGGACACCACAGACACCATCAAAGACAAGACCAAGAAGCTGATCTGGGCGGAAGCAACGGCAAAAAATGGCTAAAACCTAAAAATTTAATGCGATTTTACCGCTTTTTGTCCTGAAAATACTTGACCGAATGGTACATTTTTACAGGATAATAGTATTTTTGCATATATGTGGTTTTATATCAAGAAGTATCTGCATATAGCAAGAGATAAAATATGCAGATATATCTTGAATATCTGCATATTATAAATTAAAATAATAAAATTATTTTTTTACAGGCTTCTCTTTAGCCCGGTAATTTTTTCTAAAAATTCAAGGTCAGGCTCAAGAGCCTTTTTTACTTCATGTTTTGCGCCTATCAAGTCCCTTTTGGACGAGTAGTAGACACCGATTCTGTTTGCGGGTTCATTGAGCCTGATTTCAATATGACCGCCCTCTATGTAGATGTTGTCGCTACATTGATCACTGTAATCCTTATCCAGAACAAGTCTGAAGCTTTGGATATCTGCGGGATCATGTGCATAAGTATTGTCCAAGGGGCCTGCATTGTTGATAACAAACAAGTGCAGGTTGTCATCTACCTGGATGTGCCCTGTTTCAGAAACCCTTGTTGGCTGGAAAGAGGTCATAAGCTCTCCGCGCTGCCTGAGGGTGCCTATGTAGTTTTTCATTTCCGCTACGGTATATTTTTTGAAATCTGTTTTTTTCATGATCTCAGTAAGCTCGATTGTCTTATATCTGTATTTGGCTTCCGTGCACTTATAGCACATACAGCCGTCCTTTAATGAGATTACAGCCGGGACGTCAGCGCCGCAGATATCACATTTTTTCGGATGAGCATTTTCCCATTCATTCTTTCCCCTGAAAATGAGGACCATGGCAACAAATAAGACGATAAAAAAAATAAATTCAATCATAAAAAAACTCCCTTTACTGTTTTATATTATCATATATTTCTGCCATAGGGCGCACAAGTTTTTTATCCTGAAAACATTTGCCCCATGGTTTAAGTCTTGGCAAAAACAATAGCCTGTATTCGAAATGAGGATTATAATATTTATCAGGTGCATAAAGGGGAAAAGTCATGATGATCAGGACAATAAGGCCGCAGGATGATGAAAGTCTGGCGGCCATCATAAGGAATAATCTAAGGGAATACGGACTGGATATACCGGGGACGGCTTATTTTGATGATTCCCTGGATCACTTGAGCAGCTACTATGGACAGAAGGATAAGGACCGGGTATATCTGGTGCTGGAGGATGATGACCAGACCCTTTTGGGAGGAGTCGGACTGGAAAGAATGCCTGAGGAAAATGTCTTTGCAGGCAGCTTAAGGGGGAAGACCTCCGGTGAGCTTCAGAAGCTGTATCTTTGTCCTGAGGCAAAGGGACAGGGCCTGGGGAGACTGCTTGTTGAAAGCATAGAGCGTGAAGCCTGTAACAGAGGTCTTGAACTGATATATCTGGAGACCCATACCTGTCTTGAGAGTGCCATACATCTCTATGAAAAGCTGGGATATGAGCAGATTAAACGGCCTGATTTTGTAGTACACAGCGCCATGGACAGATTTTATATCAAACGGATTTTATACGGCAATGCTGATCTTTAAGTCATTGTAGTGTATTTGTGGAATTTAAAAGAGTAGGATTTAAACATAATGGGTTTGCTATAGTATAAAAGGGGAGAAGGATTTATGAACATTACCATAGTAAATGAAAAAAACCGGGATTATTTTTTACCGCTTGTCAAGGGGATGGGAATGCAGGATGTGAGTCTTAGCATCGGAGCAATAGATGAGGATCGTGCCTGTGGACTTCTCATGGGCAGACAGGAGAGGGACATCTTCAATATAACCTGTCTCTATGTGTCCAAGGCATCCAGACACAAAAAGGCCGCAAGCGGAATGTACAGGTTATTAAGTACCATCTGTGCACAAAGCGGGCTGACAGGCATTAGCATTACTCTTGATGATGAAGATGACAGTGGTTTGGCAGACTTCTTTGAGGCCATGGGCTTTGGCAGGACAGAGGATAAGACCGAACTGTACAGGCTAAGGTTATCGGATGTGGATGATAAGCTGACCGGCAGAAGAGGCGGGGCAGATGAATTTAAGATAACAGAACTTGGTTCAGTGTTGGATAAGGAATTCAATCAGCTCAGGTCTGAGCGCAACCGTGCAAGGAATACAGAGATAAGCAGGACAATTCCTTATATACACGACAGGGAATATTATGACCCGAAATTCAGCTATCTCTTGCTGAGGGACAGGCTGCCGGCAGGCTGCATACTCCTGTCAAAGACGGGTGAGGATTATGTGTTGGAGTATTTGTATATAGATAGCAGGGAGCATAACCCCATGGAGGTCATTGGACTTATAGCTGCCTCCTTTGCAGCCATGCATGCCGGGGTAAAGCAAAATGATCCGTATATTTATATAAATGCGGCCAACAGCAGTGTTAAAGGCCTGATGGCCAAGCTTACGGGGGACAGGTTTGAAAAGTACGGCAATAGTGTATGCCTGTACAGATATTTGCAGTAGAAGGTCTTAGAAAAGGGGAAACAGATATGGAATCAGAAAAATTGTTGGAAAATCAGTATAATATCAAAAAGAATGTGCAGTCACTTACCAGGGGAGTTAATATGACCAATGGAATAGCCGGAAGGGTCATACTGGATGAGACGGCCAAGCAGGAAATGGTAAATGATACTCTCAGACTTATGTCCGAGCAGTATGAGGTAAGGGTACCTGCTCAGAAAGCCGTAGAGGACCTGGACATAAAGCAGTCCGCCGTATCGGAGAATATGACTGCACAGAAGCGTCAGACCAGGTCTCACATGTGGGGAAGCCAGCTTAGAACCAAAAGTGTGAATGCGGAAGCCTTAGAGCAAAGCAGAATCCCCTATTAAAATATGCTGTATGATTTAAACGGGTTCTCGCTTGATTCGTATATGTCTAAAGAAAGTGCCGATGCCATAAGAGACTTTGCGGAGGAACTGGAAAATTTCGCCGGTTATAAGTTGGAATTTAATCTGAAAAATGACAGCGAATTTATAAAAGCTTCCCCCAGACTGCTGGAGATAAAAAGTAAGCTAAAGCTTTTGACAAAGATGATGAATGCAAGGCCCGAGGTTACTGAGCAGATCAAGCCCGAGCTGATGCAGATATATGAGACCCAAAAGGGAAAATGCGTAAAGTTAGTCAATTACTATGAAGCAAAATATGCCGTAATGACAGACCCCTATTATAAGACCCATTATCAGACGGAAATATCCTATTCCTATAATGAGTCAGACAGTGACGAGCAAAGGTGCCTGTCTGCAAAACTGTGGGCCTTGGAGGCAGCAAGAGCGCAGCTGGAGGGCTCTGAGGTGGAAATGCCTGTCCGCAAAAGCCTTATGGATGCAAACAGCGCCCTGACTGAAAAGAAGAGAGAATATGCCGGGGCTTTTGCCTCTGTACATACGGAAACAGCTGAAAGACGTAAGCTCAAAGATCCTAATCTGCTGAGCGAGAAGGAAAAGAAAGAGGAAGAGCACAATATTTCAGAGCTCAAAATCCGTGTGCAGCTGACGAGCGTTGCCCTGGGAGACAACCCGGGAAGCTGTGGAGCGTATCTTTTGACGGCTACTATGGCCGAACTGGCTTCCAATGCGGAACAGTTAAAGAAGCAATATGACGATGCCAAATCCCTGATCGACAGCTGTGAGGATTACCAAAGAGCAGGCTATAGATTTGGGGGGAATGCATATGTTGTTGATTATATGGAATGCCTCAGGACCTATATGGCAGTATATGAAATACTGTCAAAGAGAATGAATGAATTTGCAGGCGGTGAAGGCAGCTATGCAGACTGCAGAAGAGCCATTATGGAGGACGTGGCAGGCTTAGACAATGGGTCTCTGATCATAGAAAAATTGTCAGGAAGCGCACATAAGTATAAAACAGAATCCGGCTCTCAGTTTAAGGATGATTATCAGCTGTTAGAGGAAAGCGGAAAGGCCTATATTGAGAATAGGCTGCCCCAGGCACAGAATATGGCCGATGGGGTCATTAAATTGGGCTATAAAAAAATGGCTGTTACTGATTATATTGACAGTCTGGACCGTGCAAATCCACTATATGCAGATGAAAACTTCTGGGAAACAGTGGATGCCTACAGAAGGTATTTTACGGCTGAGGGAGAAGATAACATTGAGGATGCAATAAAGAAACTGGAGTATAGACAGGCCGAAAGCCAGGGCAGGATGTCACCTTTGGAGAAGGCTGTGCTCTCCCTGCTGGAGGAGAGATATGAACAGTTTATGGAAGACAGGCTGGGGTATCTGGAAATCCCTGAGGACGCAGAGGTAATGGAGGCTTTAAATCCTTCCGCCGGTCTTGGCACAATGTATGTGGATGTTTCGGACAGAGTACTCTTTCCTGAAGAGCCCACTGTGCATGATATACAGCAAAGGACTGTGGAGGACTGCTATCTTTTAGCATCCCTGACCGGCGTGGCCTATTCCGATCCCAGGACTATCATGTCCATGATGAAGGACGAGGGTAATACTGTCCTTGTGGGCTTTGTGGTGGATGATGAAAGGGCTGAGCTTTATACTGAAGACGGTTCCTTCCAGGATACAGCAAAAAAGCGTGGAGCCAGGGCCTATTTGAGAAGACTCTTTAGCAATTTCATATCTTCTGATTTCAGAAATGGAAGTGACCGTCTGAGTGAGTACAAGAAAATTCCGGGCGGGGATGACGATGATATGGGATTTGAGGAAATAACAAGCTCAGATGAAGAGCGCCTGGCAATGGTACTCAACAAACTGATATATACCAACAATCCCGAGTATTTGGAAAAGATCTTTGACAAGCTGCTGAACATTGAAGCTCTTGGAATTAATGAAGAGGTACTTACCGGCAAAATAGAAAGAATACTGGAAAATGAATTTGTGTCGGATGAGGAAAAAGATGAGAAGTCCATGGAGGTTATATTCGACTGTCTGACCGCCATGGTAAATGCACTTCTGACCAGGCATGGCGGAAAAGGGTACGAAGATTTCTTTAGGGATGAGCTAGGGTTTAAGGCTGATGAAGAAATTCCCACACAGCACTTAAGAAAGGTGGAGTATGTCAGGGTTACCAAGGAAATACCAAGGTATGCGGGTATGGTGGATGCCTATGCATCCGGTCCTCTGTGGGCTCAGATGTACGAAAAAGCCTATGCAGCAAAATTCGGCAATGGACACGGCTATGAGGGTATTTCTCATGGAAATGCCTATGAAGTCCTGCGCCATATTTACGGCATGAGTTATGATAACAGAGGAAGCCAGGGAGAAATGGGGGACAAGAGGATCCTTAAACTTTCCACATTTATCAATGATTTCACATTCAGGAGCGAAGAAGATGGTGAGGGTGGATTTCAGACTGTGGAAAAAGCACGTATATCCGATGCTGTGGCAAAAGCAGCTGTCAGGCAAAAGGAGGGCTTCCCCAGTATAGAGGCCGTAGAAGAAGAACTTTCCCTTGAGATGAGTGCCATGAGCGACCTTCAAAAGGAACAGTTTGGAGAGTATTTGTCTGTCAATTTCGGTATACAGCATGAGACAATGTCCCGTAAATATACACATGCGGCCGACAATGTTGAGAGGGAACTCCTTGGCAGACTGGCGAATAATGAGACCATAGTTGTGGGAGCTGATTTTACAAACAGCAGTTTCTCGGAGGAGGAACTTGAGGCTATAGAAGCTCATCATAAGGAGACCGGCATCAGGTATAAACACGCTTATACTGTATTGACTTTATTCCAAAATGAGACAGGCAAATTTGTGAGACTGCGTGATCCCTACGCCAGGTTCGTGCGTAAATATGAGAAGACCAAAGATAAAAACGGTCAGGAGCATTACGTTTCAAAGAGCGATACCAGCCATACCCTGGCAAGACAGGAGGATGATGGTATATTTGATATGGAGCTTAACGATTTCCTACGTACCTTTAATGAATATACGGGTATTAAGGTAAAATAAGCTATAAATCCTGCAGCAATTTGGCCCCTTTTGTGGTGGCAAATGCACATTTCGTGTGTTAATATATCAAGGTGTGGGATTCACAGAAAGGAAGGTCATTATGACAACAGGAGAAAAGGCATTACAACTCCACGAGCAGTGGAATGGAAAGTTAGATACAGTAGCAAAGAGCAAGGTGGACAGCAGAGAGGCGCTGTCACTGGCATACACTCCCGGTGTTGCAGAACCCTGTAAGGTGATCGCTGAGGACAAGGAAGCAGCTTATAAGTATACCTGGAAGGCCAATACCATAGCGGTAGTTTCAGACGGCAGTGCAGTACTGGGACTGGGCAACATAGGACCTGAGGCAGCAATGCCTGTTATGGAAGGCAAGGCTGTGCTTTTCAAGGAATTCGGCGGAGTAAATGCTGTTCCCATCTGTCTGGATACCCAGGATACAGAGGAAATCATCAAGGCAGTAACCTGGCTGGCTCCTACCTTTGGAGGTATCAATCTGGAGGATATTTCAGCTCCCAGATGCTTTGAGATAGAGAAGAGACTTAAGGAAACACTGGATATTCCTGTATTTCATGATGACCAGCATGGTACAGCCATCGTTGTTCTGGCAGGCATCATCAATGCTCTTAAGATAATTGGCAAGAAGAAGGAAGACTGCAAGATCGTGGTCAATGGTTCAGGTGCAGCCGGAATAGCCATTACCAAGCTGCTTTTAAGCTACGGTTTTAAGAAGGCCATACTTTGTGACAGGACCGGAGCCGTCAGCAGGGACAGAACAGATCTTAACTGGGCCAAGAAGGAGGTCCTTGAGATCACCAATCCCGATAATGAGACAGGCAAGCTTGCAGATGTGATCAAGGGCGCAGACATCTTTATCGGTGTATCCGCTCCCGGCACACTTACCACCGATATGGTAAAGAGCATGAACAAGGATGCCATCATCTTTGCCATGGCCAATCCCGTTCCCGAGATAATGCCTGATGAGGCCAAGGCAGCCGGTGCCCGTATAGTAGGTACAGGCCGCAGCGACTTCCCCAATCAGGTCAATAACGTGGTAGCTTTCCCCGGTATCTTCAAGGGAGCTCTTGAGGGCAGGGCAAAGCAGATCACAGAGGAGATGAAGTTGGCAGCTGCCATAGCACTTGCAGACCTTGTTCCCGAGGATGAATTAAGTGAAGACAATATAATGCCCGAAGCCTTCAATCCCATTGTGGCCCAGAAGGTGGCTGAGGCAGTTAAGGCTCATATAAAATAATGAAAAATCTTAAATCGGTAATATTTGTATTATTAGCCGGATGTATGTGGGGATGCATGGGATTACTCGTGCGTCCCCTTAATATATGCGGACTTGAATCCATGAACATAGTGGCTCTGCGTGCCTGGGTGACCTTTGGATTTATGTTCTTGACCTTCCCTTTGCTGTGTAAAATACAGCAGCGTAAGGTTAAAAATGAAATCAGGATTAAATTAAAGGACATATGGATCTTTGTTGGGACAGGCATTGTGTCGGTAGTATTTTTTAATTACTGCTATTTTACCACCATTGTACTGACGGATCTTTCCGTTGCGGCGATCATGCTGTACACGGCGCCCGTATTTGTAATGCTCATCAGCGCAGTGGTATTTAAAGAGGCGCTGAATAAGAAAAAGCTTTTGGCCCTGGTCATGGCCTTTATAGGCTGCGGTGTGGTCACAGGTGCATTTACGGGGTCGCTTAATATGACACCGGCCGGCATACTGTTCGGTCTGGGAGCCGGGGTGGGCTATGCCCTTTACAGTATTTTCGGTAAGCTTGCAACAGACAGGGGATATTCCTCACTGACAGTGACAATCTATACATTTTTGTTTGCCTCCCTGGGAGTGCTGCCCTTTGTGGATGCAGGTGAGATTGTCAGTATATTTGTGTCACAGCCCGGCATGATACTCTACTGTATTCTTATGATCATCTGGGTGACCTGTCTGCCCTACATACTTTATACGGCAGGACTGGCCGGCATGGAACCGGGGATGGCCTCTGTTGTAGCCTGCATTGAGCCCGTAGCGGCTACCCTTGTGGGAGTGATCGCCTATGGGGAAAAGCCCGGAATATATACAATAGCAGGCGTTATTCTTGTGCTGGCGGCGATTGCGCTTATTAATATCAGGATTGCACCCAAAAACGTCGGATGATAAAATTAAACCTATGGATCTTTTTGAATACATGAGAGAATCGAATAAGGAAAAGGAAAGTCCCTTAGCAGCCAGACTACGTCCCACTACCTTGGATGAGGTAGTAGGACAGGAGCATATCATTGGCAAGGACAAGCTCCTATACAGGGCCATTAAGGCGGACAAGCTGGGTTCGGTCATATTCTACGGACCTCCCGGAACAGGTAAGACTACCCTGGCCAAGGTCATAGCCAATACCACCAGCTCCGAATTTATGCAGATCAATGCCACAACCTCAGGCAAAAAGGATATGGAGGATGTGGTTGCCAAGGCCAGGGATATAAGGGGCATGTATGGCCGCAAGACCATTCTGTTCATTGATGAGATACACAGATTCAACAAGGCACAGCAGGATTATCTGCTGCCTCATGTAGAGGACGGGACCATCATCCTCATCGGTGCGACCACGGAGAATCCTTACTTTGAGGTCAATACGGCTCTGATCTCCAGATCCAATATCTTTGAATTAAAGCCGCTAAGCAGAGATGATATAAAGACTCTCATACTGCGTGCGGTAAATGACAGTCAAAAGGGCATGGGAGCCTATGGAGCCACTATCAGTGAAGAGGCCCTTGAAGGCCTGGCAGACATCAGTGACGGTGATGCCAGAAAGGCCTTAAATGCCATAGAACTGGCAATACTGACTACGGATAAGAGCGATGACGGAGTGATACACATCACCCCCTCTATCATAGAAGACTGTATACAGCGTAAGGTCATGCGTTTTGATAAGACGGGAGATAACCATTATGATACGATCTCCGCATTTATCAAGAGCATGAGAGGCTCAGATCCTGATGCAGCCCTGTACTATCTGGCCAAGATGCTGGACAGCGGTGAGCAGGTGACCTTCATAGCCAGGCGTATCATGATATGCGCCAGCGAGGATGTGGGTAATGCAGATCCCCAGGCCCTGCAGGTGGCTGTGGCGGCATCGCTGGCTGTTGAAAGGGTGGGCATGCCCGAGGCCAATCTGATACTGGCCCAGGCGGTCAGCTATGTGGCGACTGCCCCCAAGAGCAATGCCTGCTGCGGCATATATGAGGCCGAGGCGGCAGTAAGGGAGTATGGTAATCTGCCGGTGCCTACACATCTGCAGGATGCCCATTACAAGGGCGCTGCCAAGCTGGGACACGGAGTGGGCTATGTCTATCCCCATGATTTCCCCAACGACTATGTGAAGCAGCAGTATCTGCCCTACGAACTGAAGGGAAAGAACTTCTACCGTCCCTCTGACAATGGCTATGAAGCCAAGATCAAGGAACACATGAAACGAATAAAAAAAGAAGCAGGCGATGAGGCGTAAAGCCTCATTTCTGCGTTATCCCCCCGCCTGTCGGTGTCCTGCGGGCCGCCGCCGTGCCCTGCCGCGCCCCTGCCGCGCCGCCAGCGCCCTGTCGCGCCCCTGCCGCGCCGCCAGCGC
>R03__coassemble_1725_pt1 | contig 9730 bp, 5 predicted proteins | sample R03__metabat2_low_PE_031 | metagenome-assembled genome bin R03
GTACCTCTTCCATATGCTTGAAATCGGCAGCAGGAATAAGGGTTCCCGACTTGGTAAGGTTATTGGAATCAAGCGAAATATTTTCAATATATCCTATGAGTATTCCGGGAAGATATTTGTCGGAAATATTGGAGGTAACGACCTTGTCTCCCGTTGTGACCAGATCATCATCATCTGAAAGCTGAGAAAATTCAATAACTCCCTTTTCCATAAGTTCAAGGTCTCCGGTGACAATAAGCACATCTCCGGTAGCCAGAACCATGCCGCTGGTATTGGAATTATCTGAAATGATGGAGGTAACCTTGGCATAATTGGGGCCAACCTCAGTAACTCTTCCCACCAGACCGTTACCGGCCATAATATTACAGTCGACCTGTACTCCGTCATCACTGCCCTTATCGATAACAAAGTTCGAATACCAGTTGCCCGAATCTCTGGCAATGATCCTGGCGCCTATTTTTTCATATTCATCATATTCATCATCCAGTTCATAAAGTTCTCTTAACTGGGTAAGCTCGTACTTTTCCTGCATCAGGTCAACATTCTGCTGGGTAAGTTCTTCAACCTGTTTTGACAGTTCTTCGTTTTCCGCAAGAATGGTCTCCATATCTTTGAAATTTTCGGTTTTTTGAAGGATATAGGTACCGACATTTGTCAGGCCCTTTTGAAAGGGCACAACAACATAGCCACTTATATAATTAAGTGGCTTTGAAAAAATGTCAGTGGTATAGGACAATACCATTGAACCTACGCATACTAATGTAAGTATCAGCAGCAGATATTGGGTTGGCAGACGAAACTTATCACGTTTTCTCTTAACAACCGGACTCATTTACCCATTCCTTCAATAACATAAGCCAGTGATCTGTATTTATCGTCCTTGATGACCTTGGCAAGACCTCTTGCCACACTTTCATCGGGTCTGTCGGAAATATTCACCTTAAGTCCCGTTGAATTTTCAAGAAGAGCAGCAAAGTGATTGACCTGTGAAGCTCCACCGGTCAGAAATACACCCTGCCTGCGGATATCAGCTCCCAACTCCGGAGGAGTACGTTCCAAAATAACCTTAACATTATCTATTATCTGTGAAAAATCATCTAAAAGGCATTCATCCAAAACTTTTGTGGGAATCTCCTTTTCAATGGGAAGTCCTGTCACGATATCCCTTCCAAATACAAGTGCATTAGCACCCTCCTGTTCAAGCTCAGACAAGGTATTGATAACCCTTTCGGCACTCTTCTCACCTATAAGAAGGCTGTATTCCTTCCTGATGGCATTTCTGACCGAATCGGCAAACTTGCTTCCGCCCACCTTGATAAGCCTGCTTAAGACTATGCCGCCAAGGGACAGAATACTGATCTCAGTGGTGGCAAAACCTACGTTAACGACCATTACACCCTGAGCGTTTTTTACGTCTATATCCATACCGACGCCGTCTGCAACTGCCTTTTCCACTACCATTATCTTTTTGGCCTTGACATTGGCCTCCTTGATAAGGTCATAGAAAGCCTTCTTTTCAACCTCTGTTACATCTGTGGGGACAGCAACATAATAGTCAGCGGGCTTCAGGCCTCCCTTGCTTAAGTCATTGATAAAATACTTGATCAGCGTTTCCATATTCTGAATATCAGCAATGACTCCGCTGTTAACCGGATATGATGCAACTATATTGGCCGGGCTCTTTTCATACATGGCAAAAGCCGAATCTCCGTAAGCCAATAGATTCTTTTTATTTTCGATTGCTATCATATTACGTTCAATAAATATACTGTTATTTTCCTGGCAGTATATCTTAATATTGCTGGTACCCAGATCTATACCGAATGCGTTACTCACAAATACTCCTTTCGGGCTGCTTATGCCCCGCGCAATTTAAGTCAAAATCTAAAATATTTTATCACAAAATACATTTACTGTAAAAGTCCTTTGTTCTTAAGGCTCTGGTAAGCCTTAAGGATACCGAATTTTCCATGCTGCCAGGTAAGACCTCCCTGGAAATACACTGCATAGGGCTCTTTAATGGGCCCATCAGCCGAAAGCTCAATGCTTGATCCGGATACGAAGGCTCCCGCAGCCATAATGACCTGGGCATCATAGCCGGGCATATCCCAGGGCTCAGGGGTAACAAAGCTGTCCACCGGCGCTCCGGCCTGTATGCCTTCGCAAAAAGCACATACGCCCTCAGGACTGCCCAAAGTGATGGCCTGGATGATATCAAAGCGATCTTCCCTGGAATCGGGTATGACCGAAAAGCCTGCCCTCTCAAATAAATATGAGGCAAAGATTGAGGTCTTAAGAGCTGATGCAGTAACCGTGGGTGCAAGGAAAATACCCTGATAAAAATCTTTAAGTACACCAAGGCTGGCTCCGACTTCCTTACCCAGTCCGGGACTCGTAAGTCTGTAAGCCGCATTCTCGACGCATTCATTAATGCCTGCTATATATCCGCCGATGGGAGCAAGTCCGCCGCCCGGATTTTTTATGAGGCTGCCCACTATCATGTCAGCTCCCACATCAGAGGGCTCGATGATCTGAGTGAACTCTCCATAGCAATTATCCACCATGCATATAACATCGGGTTTGATTTTTTTTATAAATGAGATCAGCTCGCCTATCCTTTCAACGCTCAGGGTCTTTCTGGTCTGATAACCCTTTGATCTCTGGATGGTCACCAGTCTGGTTCTGTCATTAATGGCATTTCTGATGCCTTCATAATCAAATTCGCTGTTCTCTTTAAGGTCCACCTGTCTGTAGGTAATACCATATTCCGCCAATGACCCCCTGCTTTCTCTTATACCAATAACTTCTTCAAGAGTATCGTAAGGCTTTCCCACAGGGCTGAGCAGTTCATCCCCAGGTCTGAGATTGCTCATCAGCGCCAGGGCCAGAGCATGAGTTCCGCAGGTTATCTGGGGCCTTACCAGAGCTGCTTGTGTATGGAAAATATTGGAATAAACCGTTTCCAGGGTATCCCTTCCTATGTCATTGTAGCCGTAGCCGCTTGTGCCCAAGAGACAGGCCTCACTGACCTTTGCCTCCTGCATGGCCTTTATGACCTTAAGCTGGTTATATTCGGCCACACTGTCGATTTGCTCAAATCTCTCCTTAAGTTGTCTGCACGCCTCTTCTCCTAAGGAATAAACATCCTCATCTATACCTAGTGATCTATATAAATCCTTCATCTTTGATCCTGCCTGTCATATATTCTATAATTTTATCATCATTGTGATCAAAATCGGCTTTGTTCACAAAATCAACATTTTCTTCCCGCCTAAGCCAGGTGAGCTGTCTTTTTACGTAATGTCTGGTATTGATCTTTATGTTATCAACTGCCTCATCAAGACTGCATTCACCGTCCAGATAGGAAAGCAGCTCTCTGTAACCTATGCCCTGCATGGAGGTGAGGCTTCTGTCGTATCCTGCATCATAGAGCTGTCTTACCTCCCCCAGCAGACCTGCAGCCATCATATTATCTACCCTTTTATCGCATCTGTCGTAAAGAAGCTTTCTGTCATCATCCAAAGCAAAATAGACATAGCCGTACACAGGCTTGCGTAAGGCCTGTTCTTTATTGTATTCGGAAAATTTATTACCGCTGAAATGATAATACTCCAAGGCTCTGACAACTCTCTTTTTATTGTTCATATGAACTATATCGCTATATTCACTATCTACTTTGCGAAGCATGTCATAGAGTGTCTTTTCATCCAGGGCCATCAATCCTTTACGGTAAGCATCATCATGTTCCTCTTCCTCTGAAAAATCTATTCCCTTTAAGAGAGCCTGGATATAAAAAGCCGTACCTCCCACAATTATGGGTGTCCTGCCCCTTTTGTCAATATCCGAGATAGCCTCACCTGCCATTTTTACGAAGACATCAACTCCGAAATCATCGGTAAGTTCCAAAACATCTATCAGGTGATGCCTGATACCCTGCATTTGCTTATGATCAACCTTGGCACTGCCTATATCCAGCCCCTTATATACCTGGATTGAGTCAGCACTGATTATTTCCCCGTTTATTTTTTGAGCGAGTCTTATGGCAATCTCAGATTTACCCACACCGGTAGGGCCGGCTATTATTACTATATTTGTCATACGATCCTCTTAAACTTTTTATCCAGTTCATACTGCGTCATGGTTATAAGTGTAGGTCTGCCATGGGGACAATTATAAGGATTATCCAGGGTAAGCAGTTGTCTTAAAAGTTCCCTCAGTTCTTCCTCGCTCATGAGATTATTGCCCTTTACCGCAGACTTGCACGCCATAGTGGCAATGCGGGAATTTAATACCTCAAAGGTATTATTGGTATCTCCTATCTCAACCAGTTCATCAAGGATTTCAGTGAATATCTCCTTCTCATCCATGGCATACAGATCAAGAGGTACGGCTCTTAAGGCAATCTCATTGCTTCCGAAATCGTCCCATTCATATCCGAGAGCCGTAAAGTTTTCAGCATATTTTTCCAGGGCATTTCTCTCTACCCCAGTAAGGGAAATCACCAGGGGAACAGAAAGCTGCTGACTTTCAAAGGTCCTTTCATTAAGTTTTTTTATCAAAGCCTCGTATTTGACCTTTTCATGGGCTGCATGCTGGTCCATGATGATCAGTTTATCATGATAGGTCATAAACCAGTAGGTACCAAAGGCCTGCCCTACGATCTTATATTCACTTACCGCATCCTTTGTTAGCAGCTTATCTTCAAACAGGGCCATCTGGACAGGCTTCACATTTACGACCCTGTCAGCCTTTATGACCTTCTCAACCTTAGGCTCAACCTTACCAATGACCTCCACTTGTGGAGCAGGATTATCAAAATCTATTTTAAACTCTCCCGTTTCAGACTCATTCGCTCCACAGGATTCGCTCAATATCCTGTTAAGTATAGCACTTCTGGCTGACTGGGCTCCTAATGTAACCTGGGGCATTTCATTATTATCAGTTGCAAGCTTTTCAACCGGAAATTCATATTTCCTTACATTTTCATAGGGTTCCGGCCCCTTTTGCCTGGTAACCTGACTCTCGATTGCTTCATTTGTCTCCTCAAGCAGTGCATCGGGAATCATCTCCCTTACTCTTAAGGCTGAACAGACGGCAGTTTCAATATAATCACTTACATATTCCTCGTTGTCAAATTTGATCTCCATCTTGGTAGGATGGACATTAACATCTATTTTACTGGTATTTACAGTAATATTAAGGATGAGAAAGGGAAACTTATGCTGCATCAGATAAGCCTTGTAGCCTGCCTCCACCGCATTACTTATAAGCTTGCTTTTGATGTATCTGCCATTTACAAAGAATTTTTCAAAATTCCTGTTGGAACGATTGAGTACGGGCTTACCCAGATAGCCCTCAAGCTTAATATCCCTGTTCTCCTGGCAAAAGGGTATCATCTGTGTGGCAACATCTCTTCCGTAAAGCCTGTATATAACCTCCTTAAGGTCTCCGTCTCCTGAGGTATTAAAACGCAGGCTTCCGTTGCTGACAAATTTAAAGGCAATATCAGGTCTCGAGAGAGCCAGATGTTCGCAGACCTCAGCGATCAGGCTGCCTTCGGTATTGGCGCTTTTTAAGAATTTTCTTCTGGCAGGCACATTGAAAAAGATATTTCTCACTATCATGGTAGTCCCCTTGGGAACACCCACATCGCATAGTTCCAATTCCTTAGCACCCTCTATGCAGTATCTTGTACCAATAAGCTCATCAGCGGTCTTGGTGATCAGCTCAACGTTGGCAATGGCACAGATACTGGAAAGGGCTTCACCCCTGAAACCCAGTGAAATAAGGGTTTCCAAGTCTTCAGTACTTCTCAGCTTGCTTGTAGCATGTCTGTAAAATGCCTTTTTGACCTGACTTTTTTCAATGCCGTCACCATTGTCTGTTATCCTTATAAAGGAAATACCGCCCTCCTTTATCTCAATGGTGATGGAAGTAGCATTGGCATCAATGGAATTTTCCACCAGCTCCTTAACAATGCTGGCAGGTCTTTCCACGACCTCACCTGCTGCAATCTTATCAATAGTCTCTTCACTTAATATCTCAATCCTGCTCATGTATTATGTCCTCAATCAAATGAAAATCTGTTGTTTAATTTGTTTTGTAATTTATAAAGGGTATTCAGAGCATCAAGGGGCGTCATGACACTAATATCAAGGCTTTTAAGTTCCTCTAAGATATCTTCATCCTTCACTGTATCAAAGAGTGACATCTGTTTAAGATCCACCTCATCAAGATGCTCCACTTTGTTTTTGCCCTTTGAACCTGTTTTTACCTCAATGGACTGTATCTTCTCTATGATATCGTTGTCGACCAGCTGGGCGACTATTTCTTTTGCCCTGTCAGTGACCATATCGGGAACACCGGCCAGTTTTGCCACCTGGATGCCGTAGGATTTATCTGCCCCGCCCCTTACTATTTTTCTTAGGAATACGATATTGTCTCCCTCTTCCTTGACGGCAATTGAAAAGTTCATGACATTGCTTATACGGCCTTCCAGTTCCGTAAGTTCATGATAATGGGTGGCAAACAAGGTCTTTGCTCCCAAAAGCTTGGTATTTGCAATATGCTCCACCACTGCCCAGGCAATACTGAGGCCGTCAAAGGTGGAGGTTCCCCTTCCGATTTCATCCAGTATAAGAAGACTTTTGCTGGTGGCATTTCTTAAGATATTGGATACCTCATTCATCTCAACCATAAAGGTAGACTGTCCACTGGCAAGATCATCGCTTGCACCTACCCTGGTAAATATCCTGTCCACAATGCCTATATTGGCGCTGCCTGCAGGTACGAAGCTTCCTATCTGGGCCATGAGCGTAATAAGAGCCACCTGGCGCATATATGTAGATTTTCCGGCCATATTGGGACCGGTTATTATGGAGATCAGATGCTTTGAATTGTCAAGCAGCGTATCGTTGGGTATAAAGAGGTCATTTTGAGACATCTGTTCAACCACAGGATGCCTTCCCTCCTTAATGTCTATTATGCCCTTCTGGTTAAGCTTAGGTCTTACATAGGCATTTCTCTCGGCAACCACTGACAAAGAGCAGAAAACGTCCAGCTTGGCAATGGCTCTTGCTGTCTGCTGTATCCTTTCGACCTGTCCGGCAATATGCTCCCTGATCGCAGCAAAGGTCTCATATTCCAGGGATGTAAGCCTTTCCTCCGAATTCAGGATAACATCTTCCAGTTCCTTAAGCCTGACTGTGGTAAATCTTTCGGCATTGGTCAGTGTCTGCTTTCTGATAAAATCCTCAGGCACCTGGGAAAGGTAGGATTTTGTGACCTCAAAGAAATATCCGAAAACATGATTGTATTTGATCTTAAGGTTACTTATGCCTGTTCTTTCCTTTTCCTCGCTCTCAAGACCAGCCAGCCAGTTCTTGCCGTCCTTTTTGGCGCTTTTCAGCTTATCTATATCTTCACTGTAGCCATCCTTGATTATGCCTCCGTCTTTAAGCGCCAGGGGCGGTTCCTCGACAATGGCCTCATCAATAAGACTGCAAATGTCCTCAAGGGTATCTATTTCTTCACTGCATTCTTTTATCAGCTCACCCTTAAGCCCCTGGGTAAGCATCCTGATATAAGGAAGAACTGCCAGAGAATTTTTCAGTGCAATCATGTCCCTGGGATTAACGGTTTTGTAGCTGACTCTTCCAATTAATCTTTCAAGATCATATACCGCTCCCAGATACTCTCTTATTTCATCCCTCTCCATAGGGCACAAAGTCAGTGCAGACACAGCATCAAGTCTATTTTCTATCTCTTCCTGTTCAAGAAGGGGCTGCTTGATATAATTGGACAGGAGTCTGGCTCCCATTGCTGTCTTGGTCTTATCAAGCACCCACATAAGTGAGCCCCTCTTGGTTTTATCACGCATGGTCTCCACAAGTTCAAGATTACGTCTGGTAGAAGAATCAATAAGCATATATTTATTGGGAATATAGGGATAAATATGGGTAAAGTGACCAAGATCAGACTTCTGCATTGTAGTCAGATAATTAAGCAGTGCCCCCGCTGCAATTATTCCATTGGGAAAGTCAGTTATGCCCAGACCATTTAAGGTATTTACCTTAAAATGTTTTGTGAGTATTTTCTTCGCTCTTTCCTCATCAAAAAAATGAGGCTCCAGACTTGTCAGAGTGATCCCCATTCTTGCTTTAAGTTCTTCTGTATCCATCCCACTGACAAGGAAATTTTCATTACAGATTATCTCGGCGGGACAGTATTTTACGATTTCATCGTTAAGCTGCTTTAAATCCGATACCTCGGAAAGAAGGAAATCCCCTGTGGTAACATCGGCTATGCTGATACCTATCTTTTCGACAAAATAGCCTACACTCATAATGAAATTATTCTGATTTTCATCCAATAATTCACAGCTTATGTTGGTACCCGGCGTAACTATACTGGTTATCTCGCGCTTTACCAAGCCTTTGGCAAGCTTGGGATCCTCCACCTGATCGCATACCGCCACCTTGTAGCCTCTTTTTAAAAGCTTATTGATATAACCATCTACTGCATGGAAGGGGACCCCGCACATAGGCGCACGTTCATCAAGTCCGCACTGTTTTCCCGTAAGAGTCAGCTCAAGATTCTTACTTACGATCAGCGCGTCCTCAAAAAACATTTCATAGAAATCGCCCAATCTGTAAAAAAGTATGCAGTCTCCCACCTCTTCCTTGGTCTTTACATACTCCTTCATCATGGGGCTTAATTTTTCAAAATCAACTTCCTTAAGTAACAAAATATTAAATCCTTTCGCCGAAATAATAGAAGCCCTTAGCCTCGGTTATTTTAACCGGATATATGCCGCCGATCATATCCGCATTGCCGGGGAAATGAACCATGGAATTATTGGACAATCTTCCCGTAACCAGACTGTCATCCTGTTCATTGACTTCTTCAACCAGTGCATTTTCAACTTTTCCCGTTAAACTGCCGCATTTTAAGGCTGCCGTTTCCTTTACCGCATCCAGGACTCTGTTAAACTGTTCCTTTACAAAGCCTTCCTCACACTGATTTTCAAAAGCTGCCGCAGGTGTTCCTGTTCTTTTACTGTAAATAAATGTAAAGGCATTTTCATATCCGGCCCTGCGTACCACATCTATTGTATCGTCAACATCCTCTTTTGTTTCTCCCGGAAAGCCCACAATGATATCCGTTGTAATGGCCACATCGGGCATAGCGCTCCTGATCTTTTCCACCAGGGCAAGGTAGCTTTCCTTTGTATACCTGCGGTTCATGGCTTTAAGGATACGGTTTGAACCTGACTGCAGGGGAAGGTGTATATGCCTGCAGATCTTTTTACTATTTGCCATTACCTCAATCAGTTCATCGGAAAGATCCTTTGGGTGAGAGGTCATGAATCTGATCCTTTCAAGTCCCTCGATCTTCTCAACCTCTTTTAAAAGTCCTGCAAAGCTTAGAGGCTCATCAAGATTTTTACCGTAGCTGTTAACATTCTGGCCAAGGAGCATGACTTCCTTAACCCCGTCTTCAACCAGTTTTTCTATCTCACGCAAAATCTCCTTAGGATCCCTGCTCCTTTCCCGGCCCCTTACATAGGGAACAATACAATAGGTGCAGAAATTATTGCAGCCGAACATTATATTCACGCCGCATTTAAAAGGATATTTTCTTATGGAAGGAAGATCTTCCACGATTTCGTCTGTGCTTTCCCAGATATCGATGATCATATCCTCACAGGTATTCATGGTATACAGAAGCT
>R03__coassemble_1771_pt1 | contig 9515 bp, 5 predicted proteins | sample R03__metabat2_low_PE_031 | metagenome-assembled genome bin R03
TCTTATAATAGGGCAGGGGGCATATATATATGTCCTTGTCCGCATATTTTAGGGCAGTACGTTCATATACCGGCCAGAGCTCCGGCATATCCTTAAGCCTGCTTACGAAAAATAAGATGCATCCGCTGTCTATGGCACATGCTTCTCTGGGCTCTCTCATGAACTGCGGACGATACTCAGGGCAGTCAAGATATTCTCTGCCCACATAATAATTGCCTGCAAAATGTGGAAAATCATGAGCTGCACCAAAGCGCACCTCCTTCATATAATCACCATATACCAGGCTTAAGTATTCATGCCAGCCATTCTGAACTGGCATGGCAAAGCCCTCAAAATCCATAAGGCTGATACTCTCAAACCATTTCTTATCGAAATGTCTCTCCCTGATCCCCTGCCAGGTCATCATATTGCAGATCTCATCTGCCTCATCCTCTCCATAGAGCATACACAGCTGCTCTAAGAGCTGTCCCAGCTGAAAGGTAACGGATCTAACCGGGTCATCTGTCCTGATCTCGTAGCCAAGGACCTGCCTTACCGTCTCCAGGTGATAGGCCTGCTCCTCTTTTGTCAGTTCATCATACTGGGCCCGCAGGCTTACCACAAAGTCCAGCGCTTCTATATGCTGGGCTGCTGCCACCTCATCCCTTGGCATATAATCCAGCACGAAAATATCTATTCCCACAGGTGCCGGACAGCCATGGAATTTTTCAAGGAAGGCCGGCTCCGTATTGATGCCTGTGGAATTTCTCACCCCACACAGGGTGGCATCATGCATATCCTTATTATACACATTGTAAATGCGATAATAGGCTGGAAGCTCATCACAGACCTGCAGAAATCTGGCATAATCCTGCCTCTTCATGCAGATGTCTATATCGTCATCCCAGGGAATAAAGCCATGATGCCTTATGGTGCCTATAAGAGTCCCCAAATGGGCATAATAGATAATGCCATGCTTCCTGCACAGCTCATCTATATCGCACAGGACCTCCAGGGTGGCGGCCCAGCCTCTTTTCTGCATGGTGGTGACCAGAAATCCGTTCCTTATCTCATCTGAGAAATACTCTTCATCAAAATGCATGTTTTACTCCTATAGACTCACCTGCTGCCGGCAGTGGTCTTATCCCGCCTACTGATCCAGCCTTGCCGCAAAGTACCTGCCGCACCTGTTTATCATATTGAGGGCATCCTCTGTCATCTCAGGTGGAAATGCCTTAAGCACGGGAGCTGTTTCAAAGCTTAATACTCCCTTAAAATCAATGGTCTTCATAGCCCTGAGGAAGCCCTCCCAGTCTGTGGCAGAGGTATTCTCCCTGGTCCTGGTATATACAAAGGGCAGCTGATGCAGATCCCTGATACCGTCATTGTCATGCATATGCAGGACCTTCAGCCTGTGGCCTAAGGTGGTAAGGAAGCTTTCAAAGTCTATACCCACCAGATTGGCATGTCCAGTATCAAAGCAAAAGCCCAGTACCTCAGCTCCGTATTCCTCATTGGCCGCATCTATACGCCTGGCTGCCTTTCTTGCATCACAGCAGGGGCCTTCCACAATGTGTCCGCCCTGGGAATTATAGATATTCTCTATGCATATGGTAATACCGTATTCCTTTGCCAGGGGCAGTACGTGGTCTAAGAACTTCTTTGTCTCCTGCCATTCGGCCTCTTCAGAGCCCACATACTGCTTCATCTTAAGTCCATGCACCACAATGTATCTGCAGTTCATGAATCTGCATATTTCCATACTCTTGGGTGCCATCTCATCCAGAAGGAAATCGTTTACCTCCTTTGTACCCCTGGGGATGTAGTTGGGGTAGGGCATATGCATCTGATGTATGCGTATGCCGGCCTTGTCAGCCGCTATCACATGGGGCTCAAAATATCTTTTAAGCTCATCTATGGACTGGGCAAAAAAGGGATTGATCTTATTCTTATAAAGTTCCGTGTTCTTCAAATACGAATTAAGCGAAAAATCCACACAGTCAAAGCCATTGCGCTTGAGCATTTCATAGCCTTCCAGGGGATTTTCGTCCTTTACGGCATTTTGGGTCTGTACACCTATCTCTAACATAGCCTGCCTCCTTAAATCCTGGTGAAATGATAGCTGGGAAGGTACTCATCATTGAAGAATTCAATAGGATTGGTAACTCCCATGTCTGTCAGCTGTTCCTTGATCTCGTTGTAATACATGTTGCATATGTAAATAACGCAGTCTTCAGGCAGGTTTAAGAGATTCTCCGGATTTTTGATGGTAAGTCCGCAGAATTCCGTATTCCACAGCTTTGAGTTGTTATCGCAGGTATAGAGAGGCGGGAACTCCTCACCATAGCATTTCATATAGGCACGGCACATGTTGCCGGCGCCGAAAAGCACCCTGTTCTTGTACTTCTTAAGGCCCTTTTCCATGCCTATCTGCCAGGCCATGAAGTCCATGAACTGCTTGCTTAAGTTTACCACGCCCTCACGCATCTTGGTGGGAACACAGCTGACTGTATCAAACATATCAAGCACCAGCAGACCCTCGTAATCTATCATTCTCAGTCCCCTGATCAGGCCAAGATAATCCATGTTGCAGCCTCCGGTCTGGGCAGCGGTAAAGGGCAGCATGGCGCTGTTGGAATCACCGTTGTTCTCACGCATGATGATAGCCTTGATCCGTTTATCCAGAGCCAGCACCACTTCCTTCAAGTCCATACCGCACATATTGTAATCACCTATGTCCATACAGGCTCCGAAAGCCTCATATCCGTATTTGGCATTTTGGGAATCTATCCACTCGGACAGTTCCTCTGTATCCGTAAATATGCCCCTTACCTGGTGGCCGTATACATCCTTGCTCTGATTGGGTACCAGGATCATAAGTCCGGCTTCCCTGGCGGCACTGATAAGTCTGTCATACCAGGCCGTGACTATATCCAGCTCCATCTGATCATAGGAATTGGGATAGATGACTATATACTCTGCCCCCGCCTCCCTGGCCAGTTCAATGGATCTTAAAGCCAACTCGTATAAGGGCTCATCCAGATCTCTTTTATCTGTTCTTTCGCTGTCAGCATCCTTGGCCTTAAGGGGGGTCAGTACCAGGGGAATGCTTAAGCCCGCCTCTTTGGCGCCCCTTACATCCTCCATACCATACTGCCACAGAAGCTTTATATCATCTGTGACCTGCGTGCGTCTCTGCACATCAACCTTGATAACCTTCCTGCCTATGTTGGTGATCTCAATGGGGCTGCAGTAGTCCCTGAGTCCCAGTGCCATGGCTTCATAGCCTGCATTCCTGTGGATCTTCATACCCTGCATGGGTCTGAAGGGATCAATGGCAGGATTGGTCATACATACAATCCGCATCTTGTTACTCCTCTCTTTATCTATAGTAATATCTATAATATGAGAGTCAGGTACTGCTGATGCCTTACTCTTTGTATTAGGCTGGTTGGCGGATATGACTGCCTTGAGCTTGGTGGAGCTGGTACCCTGGGTATAAGGGAAAAATACCAGGTCAGAGCCGCGCTTGCGCAGATAAGCCTGCTTGGCCAGCCAGTCCGGGTCATCGGCATAATCGCTGCCGGAGAACTGCACATCAAACTGATAGCGCCTGTAGGCCTCATCGGAATCATTGCCCTCTATGGGGATCATGACAGCCTCGTCAACATACTCACAGGCCTGCACTATCTGCAGTCTTTCCTCAAAAGGAATATAGGGTGTGGTCTTCTTCCTGCTTATGACGCCCTCGTCACTTACTACTCCCACTATCAGGTAGTCACACTGCTCCTTGGCCCTGCGCAGAAGATTTAAGTGTCCTATATGGAACAGGTCAAATACTCCTGCCACATAACCTACGTGATAGGGCTTGTCAGATACCGTCTCGTTGACGTACGTGTCATTTTTCTTGGCATGCCTGTATTCAAGATTCCAGTCATAGAAGGAAATATTGTCTATGCCCATTGCTCTTAACTGCTTGAGCACAGGCACATAATTCTTGATACAGATGATGACCTTGAACTTGCCATTGGGCTCCTCAAGCAATACATCCGGATTCATTACCTCCAGCCCGCATACGTCCTGTCCCCACATGGCACTGTTATTGTCAAGCAGTCCCTCTATCTTATAATCCCGGCCAAACTGGGAAATGAATTTCTTGGCATAATTGCCCGAGCCGAAGAGATAGAGCTTATGCCCCTCGACCTTGTCAAATATATCCACGAAAAGCTTCTGATATTCCTCCTGGGAATAATTCATACGCTGACGATTGCTGTTGATCACATTGACATTGCGCTGGTGGTCTTCATTGTAGAAGCGAAACTCCCTCCAGTGCCTCAGGTTACCTATAAACCTATGGGAAAAGCCTGCATAGAAGCTCTCATATTCTCCTAAGCCCATGAGCTCACAGAGCTTCTCCCTGGGGTAGCGCCTGTAGGCATCTGCCCTACCCATATATATGAAATCAATGGTTCTCCACAGTATGGTATAGGCGGGAATATTTTCCTCGCAGAATTCCTGATCGTAGAATACAAATTCCCCATCCACCACAAAACAGTTAAGGCTCACCAGATCCATAAAGCCCCTGCGCAGTATCTTGCCCAGGGCCTCTGGCTTTGAATAGGCAATATCATGCCATTTGCTGTAGTTGGGATCATCGGACTTCTGATTCTCCTGCCCGGGGGCATAATGGTACCAGTCTATCTCCTCATAGGGCACAGTCTCAGAAGATGCCAGCACCAATTCAAAGAAACGCTTAAGCTCCCTGTATACCAGCATGATGTCCTGATCAAAGAGCCTCCTGAAATAGGAAACTGCGCTCTCTCCCTTCACATAGGGCATTTCATATTCATTCTTATCATTAAGTCTGGCCTCTACTACCCTGAGTCCTCTGCTCCTTAAATAGGCATCATTTTCCAGTAGGGTATTAAGCTTGGCCCTGCCCTCAGGATATATAGCCTTCTTTACTACGGTATTATTTCTCTTAATAATGGTGGCCAGAGCATCTTTCCTGCCCCTGTCCATGGACACGGTCACCTGGCGGATGGTATTAAAGGCGCTGCTTACATCGTTTTCAGGGCAGCATTCCAGTATGTAGCCTCCTGCAGTCTGGTGGAACATGCCATTTTCCAGAAAGGCCTGCTGTATCTTCTCATATTCCATAAACAGAGTAGCCGGATTCCTATACACAAGATTCAGTCTTACATCCAGCTCCTCATTGGGCATGACATCCTCTGCATATATGAGGGAAGGATTCTCCACACAGGGAAATACGCTGAAGGAATGGGCATTATCAAAGCCCGCCTCACCTGCCAGTTTCATAGCCTCTGCATGGCTGTAATTGCGGCCTTCCAGCTTAAGTCTGTCAGCCTCATTTATCCTGCTGTAATTCTCTATTCCGTCGAAATTCCTGTTTGTAAAGGGATCCTGGTCTCCTATAAGATAGCGAAGGCCCAGTCGGTTATCCATGGCAATAAGCAGACGTCCCTGGGCTTTAAGCAGGCCTTTAAGCTTCTTAAGAGTCTGCAGGGGAGTCTTGAATCTCTCCAGTGCCTCTATGAGCACAATGTAGTCATAGCCTGTTCCCAGCCCGGAAACCTGGTCTTTCTCTGCCTCGCTTACGCTTATCTGCCGCACAAGCGTGCCGCAATTTGAAAGCATCAGGCTGTATATATCAGTCTTATCCTCATCACCTGCAATAAGAAGTGTCAATGTAGTATTCTCAAAGGGATACCAGCTGAATATGCCTTTGGGCAGCTCATCTATGAGATTTTCTTCCTGATCCTTTATGATCTCTTCCATGTTTCCCTCCATAGTGGACATTCCACCATATTAGTTATTATCCGACAGATAATTGACCAGTATATGCTCTTTTGTCACTCCCGCAGCTGTGAGCTGGGCTTCGATCTGAGTGCCGTGGTCCTTATTGGCTATAAGATATACAGCCTCAGGATATCTGCTCACGCAGTCTGTGGGACTGAGCACCTCATAGCCGTAGATATCGCTTCCCCACAGGTTACTTGAATTATCTGTCAGGGCAAGCAGCTTAACTGCTCCATCCAGTTCTCTTATATAGCCCTGGCCTCTCCTGCCCGCGCCGAATATGATAAAGGCCCTATCCGGAAAGTCTTTTGTCAGCTTCCGGGTGCGTTCCTGTTTCTTACGCTTGTATTCCAGGATCTGTTCTACCTCCTCAAGCTGCTGCTTACGCCCCATCATGACCTGTTCGCCATGACCATCCACACTATCTGTCACCGGTTCAATAATCCCTCGGTCAATGGCACTACTTAACTTGTCCCAATACCAGTCATAGGCCTCGGCTATATAGGGACTGTCATAGTCGCAGTCCACAGCCTGTAAGGCAGAATAAAGCTCGCCCCAGAAGCTGTTGAGCATATGTATATACATGCCTCTCTCATACAGTGCCCGACCCTCGTCAAAACGCTCCATGAGCCATTTGAATTCTCCCATGCCATATCCCAGTACCTTGGGCGAATAGGTGGAAGCTTCATCCCTGTCCACCCTGTAGCGGTAGAGGGATCTGTCACTGTATATGGCCCTGTCTGCAAAGGACAACACCTGATTCATAAAGCCCATATCCTGAAAGGCCGCGCCGGGGCTTTCATTGAGCCTGATATCATGATCTAGGATAAACTGCCTCTTATAAATACCCTTCCACAAAAAGAAGTCATATACAAATAATATATCGACCTCTCTGGGCCTGATCACTCTGTTGTAGTACTCCGGTGCTTTATCAAACAGCCTTTGGGTGGTAAAGACCTTTGCGCCTGTGGTCATGGTGGTAAAACGGTCAAAGTCAGCCTTGGTGATGTCTGTATCATTTGCCACTGCCAGCTCATACAGATATTCATACATATCCGGTGCTACAAAATCATCCGTCTCAAGGACAGCCACATATTCTCCCTGTGCCCGTCTCAGGCCCAGATTGACCTGATAGCCATAGCTTCTGATATCAGAATGTATGAAACTGACCCTTGCATCCCGGGCAGCATACTCACGTATCACGTCCTCGGTACCGTCTGTGCTGCCGGCATCCACGCACAGGATCTCTATGTTCTTAAGTGTCTGATTGACTACACTCTCCAGGCATTCCCTTATATATGGGCCAACATTCAATGATGGCATGATTACTGATACTTTTGGCATAGCCCGCTCCTTTAACGGTTATTTTAAAATATCACCTATGTGTCCACCGGGATGATTGCGCTTGAAATCATCTATGGTCAGCCCCATGCCCTGGGCTATCTTCATTACCAGTCCCTGCAGGACGATCAGGTTGACCGTAGTGGAATTGTTGGGCATGATATTCCACATGTCTCCCTCATGGTTAAGTTCCAATATGAGTGAATTGGGAATGGCTCTGCTCAGGGTACTGTCCTTTTCAAAGGTGAGCAGCCACAGGTCAATGTTCCTGTCTCTCAGCCTTTGCTCAAGATAGATGGACTCAGCTGTCTCACCGCTCTTGGTCAGCAGTATGACCATATCGCCGTCCTTGACCACCCCCATATCGCCATGCACTGCGGAATTGGTATGCAGAAAGAAGGCATCCAGTCCCAGGGAGAGCATGGAGCCGGTAAACTTCTCACATATGGGCACGTTCTTGCCCAGTCCGGACACCACGATCTTATGGCCGGACTGCAGGGCAGCTATCCCGCTTGCTACCATCTTCTCAAACATCTCCATATCCATGGAATGGATGGAATGCTCTATCTCAGCCAATTGTCTCTCAAAGTAAGTTGTCATCACAGTACCTCCTCAAGGTAATACAGGCCATTGTAGAAGGCCCCACAAATGGAATCATAATCTTCCCAGGCATAAGTGGTCAGCGACAGCCATATGACAGCGTGGATCAGTTTGATCTGCTCTGCTGATACCTCATCCTCAACAAGTTTAAAGAAGTCCTCTTCAAGCTCTTCCCAGCCATTGGAAGCAATATCCAGCTTCACCTCATTCTCCTCTATATGGAGCCTGAAATCCTTGAGATTAAAGCGGTCATAATTACCCACCAGAGAGTAATACAGCTTGGCCCAGTCATAGGCCACATCCCCATACATCTGAGTAAAACCAAAATAGCCTCTGGGATCAATGCACAGGGGTTCCATGCCCTCTTTGGTCTCCCTGACCATCATATTAGAAAAGGTGCAGTCCCCATGGATCAGCTTAAAGGAATCGCAGGCAAGCTTACTTAATTTTGCTTCCAGCTCTTCCCTGTAGAAGAAGACATTGCGGCATTTCCTGCCATTGACCGTAATATATCTCTCATCCCCAAAGGGCACCAGATTACGTATCTTATCCAGTCTGTCAAAGGTCTTGCTGCTGTAAGCCTCCTGCATGCTAAAGGCGTCTGCGGGCACCTCACCAAGGCTGTGAAGCCCCTTCAACATATCCACGATCTTAATTAAGAGAGACCGCTTGTCCTCTATGGGCAGTTCCTTATATTCATAGATATTCCTGCCCTGTACCTTCTCCATAACGAAGGGCTCATAGCTGTATATATGAGGCACCTTATCAAAGCCCAGGGGCATAACGAACTGATACCAGGCCTTCTCCCTGACTGCCAGAGCCCTGCCCTGCTCATCTATGCCTTCCTTTATCAGCTTATCTTTCTCCACTCTCATGCGGTTAAATGGCCTGCAGCGTGAACCCTCAAGCTTGTTATATTCGGAGATAAGGCCATATTCCTTGGTCCTTGAGAGAGTAATGGTCTCGGGGCATATGCCCTGCTCAGACAGCCATCTTACGAACTCTCCCTCTGAGGGAACCCCGGCTATCACCGACCTGTCCTTGAAGAAAAACAGGCCCGCTACTCCGTATTCCACCGAACGTTCTTCCTCATATCTGCCATTCTCATATTTCCATCTGCAGGGGAAATCTCCGGATAATCCCACATAGTTTCCATCCCTGACAGGCATCTCAAACTCCTCAGGCAGTATAAGATCTGACCAGATCAGCATAAAAGCCTTGGCATCCGGTATCAGCCTGAGAGATTCAGCCAGACCGCCGCAGGTGCCCCTGCTGCCCCTGGCATCCACCAGTCTGTATTTAACCTGAGCAAAGGTCTCTAAGTATCTGCGCATTACATCATATTTGTAATCGCCGATAATGATAAATCGCTTATCAGGATATTTTTTAAAAAGGTGAAACAGCATGGGCAGGTTGTTGACCGGTACCAAAGCCTTGGGCTTATTGGCCGTCAGATGCTCCATCCTGGTGCCCTTGCCCCCTGCCTGCACTATAATATAATCTACGCTCATATCTACAGCTCCTCATCTATTACAAAAGTATCATCCATGAATCTGTCTCTTTCGGGACAGATGGCTATGGCCGTATTAAGTCCCGAGGGCTTGGCATCATTAATAAGTATCCTCTCCCCGTAGGGTGCATTGTAAATGATATCATCGTAACGCACCTCATATTGGGCCAGAAAATCCTCTGTAAGCTGCCTCTGTTCATCAGTCCTGGAGGTAAGGAAGACCACCTTATCCGTCTCAGGTATGGAACGCAGGAAATCCAAGGCT
>R03__coassemble_1840_pt1 | contig 9192 bp, 3 predicted proteins | sample R03__metabat2_low_PE_031 | metagenome-assembled genome bin R03
ATCAGGGGATGAGGAGCCTCCTCCTTACCCATAAAATAATCTATATAACCCTTCTGGGATTTGGCTCTGGAGGCAAACTGCAGCTTAAGATAAGCATTTGCACTGAGCATGGGAAAATGCTTCTGCATCTCCCATCCGAAACGTCCCATAAAATTGTGAAGTCTTATTGACATATATACTACCTCTTTTATTTACTAAAATAACCTAATTATCCGTCCAGGGATTGGTGCTTACCCATTCTACTACACTCTCAAAGTATCTGACAAGGGCATCAGTCGCCCCGTTTGGACATCCAAACCTGCAGGTATCACCGTCAGACCAGCTGATATTGATGCCCCTGTCCTTGACCGGGTCATCCTCACCCTGCACATAAGTCGCCGGGGTGATAGCCACGCCTTCCCGGTAATCCCTTATGGTGGAAGCAAGTGTATAACGGTTAATGACATCAAAGGCCTCATTGAGACGTATGGCATCCATCTGTTCGTCTTCTATATCATATACCGATTCATCCGTTTCATAGTGGCAGGAGAAATAAAGCCTGCCATCCTCAAGCCTGTATTCAAAGAAATATTTCTGTTTGGGATCCGTACTGCTCTTGCTGTAAACATAGATATCCGTTATATCCTCAGTCACAAATTTGTAATCCGTATCCTGATTTTCTTCATCATAGGGGTTATAGCCGGGCGTTACCTCCTGCACTTCCACAGTAGGCGTCACATATTTGGCCTCCATCTCATCCCAGTCGTATTTACTGTCCTCACTGTATACATAGATGGCACCGAGTCCGATCAGAAATATGACAAATATGACCGCCAGTACTATGCCCACGCTTTTAAGAGTATTGTTCATAAGCTTCCTCTTTTATCTTTGCAATATTCTTCAATATTATATAGGAAAAAATGTTCATCCGCAATATGTTGTGTATCCAATAATGTGCGACCCACAAGAACGCCAAAACAGGCGGGTATATTAAACCCGCCTGTTGTCATACAGCGTACCTCTGCCAAGCTTATCTTTTAAGACCGGGTCAGTCCTCATCCCACCAGTCTTTCTTTTTGCGATAGATGTAGATTGCACCTGCAACGGCGCCCAGGATAAATACGGTGCCTATCACTGCCACCCAGGGGAAGCCTTCCGAATAGGTCTGCTCTCCCACTTCTATTTCCTTATATTTGCTCATATCCGGGTCCTCAGGGGAAGGCTTGACCACTATTTCCTCCACATATTCGGGCTCCTCTGTAGGCTCAACCTGAGCTACCTCTATTGTCTCATCAGCCGCCTTAGCCTCATCCTCGTAGAATTTGACGCCGGTCCTCTCAAGGCCTACCAGTGCATCCGGCACAGCCACATTGGCATTGGGATCCGTCAGCGTGTTATCCCCAAGCAGGGAATCAGTCAGGGCCTGGGTATCAGATTCTGTAGGCTCCGGCTGGTTGGCCGATGCCGTGGCCGCATTGACGGATGCCGTTATATCACCGTACAGCTGCCACTGGGCATAGAGCACCAGGTCCTCTGTCACCGGCTTGGTAAAGTCATATGCATATTTGCCTGCCTGATCCGTAGTCCAGCCCTCAAAATGCCACCTTTTTGCAGTAGGTGATTCAGGCTCGGCTATGGTCGTCCCCTTGGCCACAGGCCTGCTGTAGCTGTCAAAGCCGTGTCCGTTGCTGTTAAAGGTCACCTTGGCAGGTGTGTAGAGATAGAGCTTGATAGTCTTATCGCTCTCAATGTATTCCACCCTTCCATAGGCCAGGGCCTGAGTCAGGCTGTAGGTATTGTCTCCTCCGCTGAGAGCTCCCGAATCCACCAGAGCATCATCTATGTAGATCTGGGCATTTTCGGCAGGATTGACCGAATTATCCGGAACATTAGTGGCTTCATAGGATATCCGGGAGCCTGCGTTTAATATGGTATTGGTATCCACATTCTTAAAGCTGCTCTTATCCGTAAGATAGGTATTGCCGCTGCTGTCGCCGGTAAAATAATACACAGAATTGCCGGCACTCGTGATAGTACCGATGCTCTCGCTGTAATCTCCCACAGTGAAGGGTATTGCCACCGTAATGCTCTGACTGTAATCCGTTGCATCACTTACACATAATATACTGCCGCTGCTGCCGGGGCATGAAAGATTCATATTATTAAAGGGTGTAAAATACGCACTGCCGCTGTCAAGCTTAAGTATCAGGTATACAGTATTGCCTGTTACCAGCTGCCCTGTGGTCAGAGCCTCCCCCTCGGGATTGGCATTTGCACATATCTTGGGCATGTCACCACTGCTGTCCACTGTCGCATTCAGCACAGACAGCATGTTTTGCAGATATTCCGACTCTATATGTGCATCAGCCTTAAGGCCCTTGCCCGAGTTAAAGCTGATAACGGGAAAGCTTGCCTGTCCCAGCACCACCGTAGCCTCCTTGGTGGCTGCATCATAAGTATAATCCAGCACTACCTTGGACTCAGTCAGTGTATAGCACTTATTGGTATTAAAATCCGTTCCGCTGCAGCTTGCCACGGGAGTGGTATCCGGTGACAGGATGATCCTGGCTGACTGTATATCCTCATCCGAATCAAAGTATATCTTGGCACCTGTGGCCAGAGTGATCACCCTGGTATTGCCCGGATCATCATATACCGTAAGGCATCCTGTGCTTCCATCCGTATAGAATTCATAGCAGTCTCCCTCAAGCTGCGGCTTAAAGGGAACAGCTATTACCAGTTCATTTGACACCGACTCAGAGTTAGGTGTGATTATCTGCCTGCTGCTATCCATGCCCTCGCAACTTATGGACATATTGGAAAACAGATCAAAATAGCCATCGCTCTTACTTAACTTAAGCACCAGATAATAGTCATCCGAATAGCTTAAGCTGGTCGCTGCCTTGTTGGTCCAGTCATCTATATCCGAAGCCTTTACCAGCTTTGCCTCGCTTACGGTCACGCCTGAAGAATCTTCCAGGGTAACCGAAGTCAGAGACTTGATATTGGATTCTGTCAGGTCCATGCCCAGTCTGACACCATTACCCGAGTTAAAGCCGACCTGAGTCACCTTGGAAAGAGCCTCCAGCCTGAGGGTTATCTGGCTCGCTGTCTTGCCTACAGACACCACCGGGTAGGTCTGGCTCAGGGCGTAATATTCATACTGTCCGAAATGATTATTGTCGCACAGATTGCTTCCGCCGTATTCAATGACCGTCTCAGTGCAGCTTATGTCACTACTGGTGGAATCAGCCCTGAAATATATCCTGCCATTCTCTTCCACATAGTCGACGGCATTGCCCTCATAGTCGGTAAGCTTCATGTTGCCCTTTGAATCCTGATTGAAGAAATAGGCCTGTCCTGCCTGGGCAGTATATTTCACCTTAAGCTCCAGGTAGTCATCACCACTGTTATGGGTGATACTGTCTGCAGCCGCTCCATCCACCGTGGCAGTCAGATCCCCATCGGTCAGCATGCCCACTGTATCCGAACTGTCATCAAGGGCAAGCTTTACATACAGATAATAATCCTCTCCTACGGTAAGATGTCCGCAGCCCGACTGCACTACACCGGAGGCATTCTGCACTGAAGCATCGCGGACCGTAAGAGCAGCTGTCACTCCCGAGGGCAGGCTCGTTCCGCTCGTAACGGAAATAAGGGATTTTAAATAATCTGTATCAAGGATCAGGTCATTGGTCAGTCCCTTTCCACCATTAAAGCTTAGAGCCAGGTCCGTGATCTGTGTCAGCAGATACAGCTTATTTGCTCCACTGTCACTTACATCATATTTTCCGTAATAAAGCGATTTATCCGATACATCCGAAATGCTGCAGTAATTTATTTTACTGTCAGACTTATCAAGGGTCTTTTTCAGCACTCCGTCAACATATATTTCCAAAGATTTTGTAGAGGAAACATTGACCAGTGACTTATCTGTCAACGCACGGGCAACAAGAGCCGTTCCGTTGTAGGTAAGGTCTGAGTCCGAAGCATATATTCCCTCAAAGGCCTTTATGTAAGCTGTCAGAGTCAGGGTCTTACTGTACTGACCGGTCTCGGCAACGGTTGCTTCATCACTGCTGTCATTGATCTTGATTGCCTTACTCCTAGGATTGGCAAAATACTTGCCGTAAGGTGCCTCCAAAACAATCCTCACAGGATAGCTGGTGCCACTGCTTAAATTTCCGCTTCCATAGGCCTCACTGCCGTCTTCCTTAAGTATCTCCACATCCTTGACGGTTATGTCATTTAAGAGGGTGGCATCCAGGTATACGCTCACCATATCCCTGAGTGTGAGCACACCGTCTGAATCATTTGATTTATCCGTAAAACTGTAGGTCTTATATCCGTCCGAGGTAGTATAGGCTTTGATACTCTGGGGAATATCACTGCCGTCAGCTATGATGAGCCTGTTTACATCTGCATACTGTCTGGACAGGGAAATAGTATACTTATCCTCACTGCTGTCATAGCTAACCCCCTTAAGGGCCATATCACTTTCCAGTGTAAAGGAGGCAGTCTCAGAGTAATCACCGGAAGTATAGCTAAAGGTGTCATCATTGTAGACCTTATAGTTAAACTTTGTTGAGCCCGTAACCCCCTTCACGCCTATGCTGCTGCCGCTTTCAAGCACGGTCCCGGTGCTTAACACATCACTTCCGTACATACCAGCCTTTGAATCAATATAGGCTGCATAATAATCCGTTGAAGACGTGAGCTTGACAGTGATAACACAGTTTGAATAGTCACTGCCCTGGGTTACTGCAACCAGGGTGCCATCACCCACTGTATGGGACTTTCCGTCAAAGGTGATTCCCCTCTCCGTTATGGTATCCACCAGATTGGGGGCATCTGTTTTTGAATTGGTGGCCTTCAGGCTTATCTTAAGATAGTAGTCAGTCCTTTCCGTCAGTGGACGGGTTGTATAATTTGTATCGCTGTCTGCAGAAGTAGTGAGCTTTGCCGAAGTACATGCGATGCTTATGCCATCACCACCACAGCTGGCGCTTACCAGCTCCTTTAATGCAGTCTCAGTGACTGCAGTCAGCTTCTTAGGCAGCCCCTTTCCCCCATTAAAGGTTACAGTTATATCAGTCGGACAGGGAACAAGATACACTCCATAGTTTGAATTCGCACTAAAACACTTCGTTGATATATATGTATAATCCTTATCGAATGTGTAGCTTGTGTCCTTCGTAATATATGATCCGCCGGAGGAGTTATTCACATACATATATGTCCTTGATGAACCCCCGACTGTATTGCTGGAACTATCAAGCTTTATTGTATCCCCTTTGGCTATAAAGGTCCCTTTACTTACGGCACTGTTGTTATATCGCAATCTATAATCATCTTGGTAATAGAATGAAAATTCATACTCCTTGGCCGCAGCCTGCAAGGGCATTACCGGCAGCAAGGCAAGTATCACCATTAGTATAGGTGCCAGCAGGCGCCAAAGTATGTATCTTTTCTTATCGTTCATTTCCACCATTCTTTTTCCCTGTATTTCTTTATTTTTCAGTGCCGAATCTTTCCCCTGAATTCTTCAAAAATTCCAGGAATTCATCTCCCGGTATGGGTCTGCAGAAGTAGAAGCCCTGCATATATTCGCAGCCCTGGATATAATCTATGCCAAGGGATGCAAACCTGTCTGCGGTCCCCGCATCCTCTATGCCGCTGACCAGGACCTCCTTGCCCATTTCCTGCAGCATGAGTATGGTATCCTCCACTATGATCTGCATATCGGGGTTGGACAGATTGCTTATGAAGCTTCTGTCAAGCTTGACCATCTCTATGGGCAGCTGGGTCACCCTCTTGATATTGGAATAACCTGTTCCATAGTCATCCAGGGCAAAATGTATGCCGTATTCTCCCAGAGCAGCCACATTTTCATCCACTACCTGGGGCTCTATATCAGCCGCATACTCCGTCAGTTCCAGACTGATCCTGTCAGGTGCCAGCCTGTAATGCTCCATACAGCGCTTGATCTTATTGACCAGATCCACCTCTATGCACTGGGAAGGAGACAGGTTGACCTGGATATAGTCTATGCCATACTGCTCCAGATTGTTTAAGGAGTAGTATCTGCACACCTCATCCATTACAAAATCACCTATATCATGCATGTCTCCGCTTGCCTCAGCCGCCGGTATGAACATTGAAGGGGATACCTCACCGAACTCAGGGTCATTGAGTCTCAGCAGTGCCTCGGCAGCCACATATCTCTGCAGCTTTGTGGAATATATGGGCTGATAATACATAGAAAAATTATGTTCCTCAAGCCCACGCTTAATAATAGTGCTCAACTCATTTTTAAGGATAAAATCCCTGTCCTTTGAATATTCACTGTAATACATTACCTTATGGGTATCCGGCATGCTTAAGTGATAATTCTGGGCAAAAGTCAGCAGGGTATCGTAATCGCTTATATCCTCAGGGCAGTTGATTACAACAATCTTGGCATCCACCAGTATCTCATAGTCTTTTCTGATGAGCTTCTCAGCATACATGTCATTAAGACTGTTGGCTACCTTGGTCAGGGCACGCATATCCGGATCCTCTGTGATCATTCCCCAGAGACCGTCATTCAGATAATATATCTGCGTATCCATCTTGTTCCATCTGCACAGACGTCCCATGGCATCACTGGTATACCTGATCAGCTCATTGGCAGCCTCACGGCCCAGATACATACGGATATTTTTGCTGTTGTGCATCTTAAAGAGTATGATTCCAAAGGGTGCCTCAGCCTTCAGCAGACCCTTGATATAATCTGCTCCGATATTGTACTTTTTGGCTCCTGTCCTGGGATCCCTGTATTCCTCTGCCCTCTGCAGAGTCAGTACAAATACCACCATCTCCGCCGCAAGGAAAAAGCTCTCCAAAAGCATATTGGGATTAAGAGCCTGTATCACTATGGCAATAAGGTTGATCGGCAGCATGCTCAAAAGTATGAGCAGTTTGGAACGCCGCACCATGTTTCTGTAATACAGCATAACAAGAGTTGCCACCAAAAATACAACAGCCACGCAAATATATACTATGGCTATCAGCGGACCTCTTACATAATCTGCTGTATCACTGATATAAAAGATCGTATGATTGAAAATGCTGATAAATATGGACAGATTAACGATCGCAGTCGGTATGAGCAGGGCAAAAAAGATCAGTTTGTTTTTGATGCATTTATGCCAGATACCCATGGAATTAAAGCAATACAGGGCATAGACCACGGCTATATTGCTGTGCACAAAGAAATATATGTAACTGAGCACATACATAATACGGATCTCAAAATCAGTACCGGTAAAATAATCCGTACCATAACCACTGAAGAAATCCGAGACCGCAGTAACCAGGGACATGACCACGATCCATGAGAAAAATTTGTTGGTCCTGCCCTTGACATAGCCTCTTGTGAAATTGGAAACCATTATGATAGTTAAGATCACAATGGCGCAGAAATCGTAATAAAGCACCTTGTTCATTTCCTTATTTTTCAATTCAATGCTCTTTTATAAATGCCAACTTTCTAAAAATTGTGTTCTTCTATAAACCGCAGGAATTCATCCTCGGGAAGGGGCTTTGAGAAATAATAGCCCTGGATGTAATCACATTCCAGCTCCTTGAACCTGCTCAATGCGTAGGCATCCTCCACGCCCTCTACCAGTATCTTTTTGTTGATCTTCTTTAACATGGATACGGTATTCTGGATAATGGTCCACATCATGGGATTGCGGATCTCATCCACCAGGCTCTTGTCAATCTTCACTATATCTATGGGCATGGTTGCCACTCTGGCTATGTTGGAATAGCCTGTGCCGTAATCATCCAGTGAGAAGGACAGGCCCATCTTGGACAGGCCCAAGATATTTCTGTTGGTTATGACAGGATCGTAGTCCACTGCAGTCTCCGTGATCTCAAGGTTCAGCTGGTCGCAGGTGACCCTGTAGCGCTCCATGGTATCCCGGATGCTGTCAATAAGTCCCGGGTCAATACACTGGGCTACGCTTAAGTTAAGCTCTATGTATTTAAGTCCCAGTCCCTTAAAATCAATGGAAGAGATAAATCTGCATACATCATTATTGACAAAATCGCCGATCTTGTGGATGGCACCGCTCTTCTCCGCCACGGGTATGAAGATTCCGGGCGATACAAAGCCGTAATCCCTGTCTATGAGTCTGATCAGGGCCTCAGCTGAGACGAATTTATCCTCATGCAGGGAATATATGGGCTGATAATACATCTTGAGCTCACGCTCGTTTATGGCCCTGGCAATGATGGCATCCATATTTGAACGCATCTGATAATCCCTGGTATCTATATAATCCTTTAAAAGGATCATCTTCCTGTTGTCAGGCAGGTAATCGCTGAAGTTGGCCGCAAATTCCATGAATCTTTCAAAATCACAGTATTCATCGGGAACCCTTGCCAGTACAGTACGTACCTCCAGCTTGATCTCCATGTTTTTAAGCTTAAGAGGTTCATCCGTGTAGGCAACCAGCAGTCTGGACGCATCCTTGAGCAGGTCATATTTGTCCAGATCTGCCACAACGCACATAACTCCGCTGTCCAGATAATAGATATCCCCGTGCATTCCCATTATACGGCATATCCTGCCCACCATATTGGATAATCTCCTGGTAATATAGGAGAACTGGTCCACGCCTACATTTTTCCTAAGGTCCAGCTGGTTGCACAGCCTGATCATCATGATAGCCATAGGTCTGCCTGTGGAAAAATACTTGACCATATCCACATCAAAGGCAGAGCTGCTCAGAGCCTCCACCACCGGGTCCATATATTCCTCAGGCCTCTGCACGCTCAGGGCAACCACCACCGTCATAATTGCCATGGCCGCTATCTCCATACGCCACAGGGGATTGATCATACCGGCAAAAATGGCAATACCGCTGATGGGAACATACAGCGTCAGAATAAATATCTTAAATAAATGCATATGCCTTGCATTAATGAGTATTATCACAACTGAAAGGACCATATAATAGCCGGCAATAAGATACAATATCCAAATATACTTGCCGCGGTAATAGACTCCTGTATCATCAAATCCGAATATACCTCTGTTGATTGGATTAATCATAAGCAGGACCACATCCAGGGCATAGGGAAGGAATATGATCAGTTTCATCCACAGCTTCTGCTGTATCTTGTGCCAGATGCCCAATACTGAAGAAATATAGAGTACATAGG
>R03__coassemble_1873_pt1 | contig 9023 bp, 6 predicted proteins | sample R03__metabat2_low_PE_031 | metagenome-assembled genome bin R03
TAGGATATCCTGCCTCCGCTTATGGGCGTCAGCATTGTGGCACACCTTAGCACTGTGGATTTGCCGCTTCCCGAGGGCCCGATGATGGATACCACCTCACCCTTGTGGACCTCCAGATCAAAATCCACCAGTACCACTGTATCCGTATCATATGTTTTTTTGAGATTTTCTATTGATAATAATACTTCTTCCATCAGTCACCTACCTGAAATAAGCCATCTTCTTTTCCAATGCTTCCATGGCAAAGGCCACCACATAATTGAATATAAAATAAAAGAGACCTGCTGCCATAAGAGGCATTATGGAAGCCTGGGCTGCACCTATCTGTTTGGCTATGGTAAACATTTCAGCCACCGAAAGCACAAAGGACAGGGACGTATCCTTGACAAGGGTAATGGTTTCATTGGTCACGGGGGGTATGATGCGCTGCAGCACCTGGGGCAGTATTATATGGATAAAGGTCTGAGCCTTACTGTAGCCCAGCACCTGAGCCGCCTCACTCTGTCCTATGCTGATGGATTCAATGCCGGCCCTGTAGATCTCTGCAAAATATGCCGCATAATTAATGCTGAAGGCGATTATTACAGCGGTAAATCTGAAGGAATTGGATATGGCCACTCCAAATACATAGTAGGGTGCAAAGAACACCACTATAAGCTGCAGCATCAGGGGTGTGCCTCTCATAATGGCAATATAGATCTTGATCACCCACCTTATTATGCCGATCTTTGACATCCTGCCTAAGGCAACTAAAAGTCCAAGGGGCAGTGCAAATACAAGCGTCAGGAAAAATATTTCCACGCTCACCAGCATTCCGCCTGCAAGCTGTGATAGCATCGTAGCTGTAGTCATGTATTACCTCTCATAAAAAATAATAGGGGCCTTAGGATAAAAGGCCCCCTTGCAAACTTAAGATTACTTACCGAGACATACTGCATCAGTCAGACCATAGTCTGAATACTTCTCTGCATTGGCAGTAAAGGTTCCGTCCTCTACCATTTCCATAAGTGTCTCTTCTACCTGATCCTTAAGCTCATCATTGCCCTTTAAGAATCCGATACCGTACTGCTCGCTTGAAAGCTGCTCATCGAGGATGACAAAATCTTCTCCTCTTGATGATATTTCATAGTTGGCAACGCCTATATCCATAGCAAGGACATCAATAGCGCCTGATTCCAGGTTCATAAAGCCGGTGTTATAATCAGCAAACTGTGAAAGCTCTGCAAAGCTGGCCACAAGATCTGCATTGGCCTCATCCTCCAGGGCTGCCAGAGCAGATGAATCTGCCTGTACACCGACTACCTTGCCTGCCATGTCAGCACTGCTGCTGATGCCGGAATCGCTCTTTACCACGTATACCTGGCTGTTATCCACATAAGGTACTGAGAAGGTATAATCATCCTCTCTGCCGTTGATGGTAAAACCATTCCAGATACAGTCAATGGAGCCTGAAGAAAGTTCCATGTCCTTTGCATCCCAGTCAATGGGCTGCTTAACCAGCTCCCAGCCTCTTCTGTCACATACTTCCTGTGCCAGATCCAGGTCAAAGCCCACATACTCGCCGCTCTCATCCATATATCCATAGGGTGGGAACTCAGCGTCAAAACCTACAGTAAATGTAGTTCTCTCCTCTGCTGTATCAGCAGATTCGTTTGAGCCACAGGCACACAGTCCGAAAGCAAGGACTGCTGTCATGGCGATTGCCAAAAATCTTTTCATAATAATCCTCCACGCTTTATTTGTTTACTATACTAAAGCCGAGGACAATAGTAACAAACCACACCTTAACTTGTCAAGAATATCTGTCAAGCATTTCCACTACCTCAGGTGCATACTTGGGGTATTCCCTGATAAGGTCCTTGAGTTCATTCTCGCCTTCCTTGGCAAGATGCTTATGATAATCCATCTGGGCACGCAGCTTCTGTCTTCTTACTATATGGGAGTGCCTGATCTCCACCATTTCATTATGATCGGTCAGGGCCAGTGGATTATGGAGCCACACATATACGTCATTTAACTGGTATTTGCGCAGTCGGGCCAGCAGTTCCTTCTGCAGCCTGCCCAGATTTTTCTCATTTTCCTCGTTGCGTATCCTCTTGGCCCTCTCATCCTCATAGGCATCCCAGAGCTTTTTCAGTTCCTTGGCCGAAGAGGTCTTGTATTTGATATACAGATATTCCAGAAGCTTATAATTGTTCACATATCTGATCTTTACGGTATTCTGCAGCAGTATGATGTGATTGATATTCCTCTGCACCTTACCGAGCTCACTGACCGCATCCAGATATTTCACATAGACAAAGGTGATGGTCAGGGCAGCTGCCAGGGCCACCATGATATAGCCCACCTGGGTGTTCATGTCAAAGCCGTACTGCAGGATAAGCAGCATCACCACACATAAGACTGCGGCAAAGATCGTTATCATCACCATGCCCCTGTAATTTTCTATGTCCCGATGCAGCTCGTTATTGCGGTAAAAGGCCGCATGTTTCTCTCCATCCAGAGTCTTTAAGTCTGCCTTGATGAGGCCCCTTCTTTCCTCAGCCTCCACCAGTTCCTCATAGGCCTTGGGCAGTTCTTCATGCTCACTTTCCATGGCTCTGTACTGGGCTTCGCTCATAAGGGATCTGTCTGTCATATAATCCCTTCGCTCACCCTCTATGCGCATGATGGCCGCCGCAGTATCCTCTAAGGATCTCTTCTCAGATTCCGGCAGGGCCTCTATCTCATCCATGTCCTTGAGTACTGCCGTTACCGCATTGTATTCCGCAGAGAGGCTGTCCAGCTCAACCGACGAATCCTTGACCTGCTCCACTAAGGAGCGTATATATTTTTCCCGCTGGACATCATCACTGAGCTTATATTTGTGCCTGTCCTTTACCAGGCTTTCCCAGTCCCAGGCAAATTCCTTCTGGGGACCCCCCTCATCAAACTCATCCAGCCCGTCTAACTCATCCAGTTCATCCAGGTCACCGAAATAATCATCATATTCATTTTTTTTGAACAATGAGAAAAATTTAGCAAAAACCGCCATCAGTAACCTCTGTAATTTTCCTTGACCTGTTCGGTCAAAGCATCTATCGCATCATAATAATCAGCACCTTCCTGCTTTTTCTGTTCCAGTTCCCTAAAATACATATAAGTAGGATGTGTGCTGAAGCTCATTTTCAGCATTTCAAACTTCCGCTCCACCTCCAGGGAATCCTCATAGGACTCCTTATGCTCTGCCAGATAATTCAGATATTCAGTGGGCTTCATGTACATTTTTTTGGCACAGAGCATCTCTATGTAGCTCTCCGTATTGGCATAGGTCTCGTAGGCGCTTTCAAAATAACCTGCGGCACGCTCAAACAAAAAAAGCTTTGCGGCACATACTCCCAGATTGTGATATACCCTGGCAAGCAGCTTCTCATCCTTGAGTGACTCATCCCTCAGGATATTTTCATATTCCTCCAGACACTGGGCATATTTCCCGGTGTTAAGCAGGCCGTCTGCCCTTATTTTCTTTCTTTCAATAAGACTGATGCGGCTGTTGTTCTCTATGTCCTCAAGCAGGGCCGACCATTCTTCTTCACTGTAATAACCGATCTCATTGTTAAGGACTCTGACCAGATTGGACAGTGCCTTTGGCTGTCCCATTATACGCCGTATCATGGCAGCCACACTGTCGAGCTTCAGCTGCTTTTCCACCCATTCTGCCAAGGCCTCGCCTACAAATTCATCATCCAGCATATAGGCATTGTTATGTACAAAATAGCAAAGCTCCTCTATGGAAAATACATTCACGCAGGCTTCTTTTATGTAATATGGATTTGTGGCTAATGTGCCTCTGCACAACAGTACATTGGTCATTTTCTACTCCTATGAAAGCTTGATGGACTTGGTGAAGAGCTGATGGGTCGAGGGAGCTATTTCCCCAAAGCCAAGATCCGTGGCACATACCCTGAGCATATCCTCGCTCTCCGCATATATCTTCAAATGTATCCTGCTGGTCTTTTCCTCTCTGATGTTAAGGCCGTCAAGGACCACCTGCACTTCTCTTACATTTCTTCCATCCAGAGGAGTTATGAGCAGGTCAAATACATTTCCCTTATCCAGTATGATGTCAAATTCCTCTTTGGAATCAAACCAGTTGTCACCGCCGTTTAGTATGGCCTTATAGATTTCCCTGCTGCCATCCATGACCTTCATGCCCACATTGCTCTTAAGCTTGTCCCTGCCCAGGAAAATAAGGCTCTTATCATGGAAATCCCCTATGATATTGCATATGGCATAGCAGGCTCCCTTGCTGTAAAGGTTGTTGCCCCTGAAAGCGCGCCGGCCATTGCACAGTTCCCTTAAGGAGTCGCCTGCCCAGTCCCCGTCAAAGCCGTCTCCCACAAGATAGGCTGCACTGATCTCGCCCTGTGAGGTATCCTCTTTAATGATATTTAAAAAGGTCTCATCCAAATAGAGATCATCCCTCACTGCTTCGGAATGCTCATTGCCCTCCACAAATACCACCTTGGGCTTGGTGGTCCGGTTGACATTGAACCTGTAGGAGATCATGGTCCTGGCCGTAAAATCGTACACCAGTGTATCGTGACTCCACAGCTGGGCGGGCTGGTGGATCATATAATAATAAATGCTTTCCTCACGGCCCTCAAAGAGTACCTTACAGTCATCCAGGCCTATTATTTCCTTTACGCTGCCAAGCACCTCTACCGCACGCTTGGTCAGCTGGGGCACCGTAAACATGATTCCCCCAATACGGCTGCTCTTAATACGGTTGCCAAGCAGCGACAGGCTGCGCTTGACATAGAGGGCCAACAGGGCCACCGGATCAAAATCCTCTCCGGCCACAGTCACCTTTTCCCCTATAAGTGCATACTCCCACAGATTGGATACCAGTTCTCCTTCATCCATTGCATCATATCCGAGAGCTTCCTTGCCGTAGAACCACTGATTGACCTCACTGCGCTTAAACAGGCATACGGGGATATTGAATTCCTCACTGCCTCCCACCAGGGGCAGGGTTGTGGGCATGTCATCATCCAGGCTCATGTAACTTATCTGGGCATATTCATTTGAAAGGTCGTAACCTACTACATACTGACTTGTAAACATATCCTACTGTGGCATAAATACACTATCTATGAGATATTCCCTGTATTTATACTCCTCCAACAATTGTAATGCCGTATCATAATCCTTCAGGGTATCCGCTATGGCTATGTCATTGATGATGGAATATCTGTCCGCATCACCCTCGCCTATGGCATCTGACTTGGTCACCACGCCGCTTTCCGTCAGCTCATCCCCTGTGGCAGTCTCCTCTGTAATGTAATACTGCAGGGACTCTCCGAAAAAGAGCAGGAAAGATTTGACATAAATTCCTCCGTACATATCCACCATTTTCTCTCTGCAGAAGCCATTTCCCTCTTCGGCCCCCGCATAGACATAATTAATGGTTGTCTTATGATTCGGATCTCCTCTGTACTCTATGATGGTCTGGTTGCTGATCTGTGCTGCCTCCAGACTTATATTTTTGAAGGCTGCAAAGAAAGAAAACAGTATACCCTTTCTTGTATAGAGTTCGGTCACGAAATCCCTGATGCAGTCCCTGGTCACCTGGGAAATATGCTTAAGGTCCTTTTCCTGGGAATAATACTTAAGGTAGGCCAGCATACACACATCGTTGCAGACCTTCTCACATACATACAGCCGCTCGATCTCCTTAAACATATATTCCTTGACTACCCTGCCGTTGACAAAATAGTCATGTGAAAAATAGGAAAGATAAGAGCTTTCCACCTCTGTCTTGGCTCCGCCCTCGACATACTGGGCCAGCACTGCTGCCTCATCTCCTATGAAGGCTCCCGTAACAAGAGTCTGCCTGATCATCCTCTCGCAGATCTCATAGGTGTCCACATAGAAATTGGAGGCTGCCTTCCAGATATTTTTAAGCTGCTTAATGGGGCCCCTGTAGAATTTAACCAGGTAGCTTAAGCCCGCAGCATCATATTTGCCTCTTTCAAAGGCTCCCATAAGAAGGGCCATGACCCGTTCATTTTCTATGAAGCCGTCTCTGTCGATCAGCCTCTCGCACAGTCTGACCAACATCTTGGGCTCCAGATTGTCCACACCATAATAGATGGAATAATCCAGTGCCTTGTCCAGCAGACCCCTTCCGGTCATGTATCTTAACAGTTCATTGTAATCCCTGAAGCCCACATCCTCGAAATGTACCATGTCAAGGACCGCTTCAGCCGAGGCATCATCATCCTTTTCAACGTAATAACGGATAAGCGGAAGATAAAGTCTTCCCCTGTATTCCTTTGATACCTCCTCGCAGGCCGCCAAAAATCTGTAGCGGGCCGCATTTCTGTCTGTTATCACCAGGAAATCCGGATTCTCGTCACACACATACAGATCATACAAAAGTATATTCTCTGTATGGGCTTCCAGTTTTCCGGCCAGTCTTCCCGGCATAAAGAATCTCTCTATTGAATAATCTCTGGTATTGTAATATCTGTTGCCCGCAGCATCTTCAAGCAGTATGGTATGCTCATTGCCCAATATGACCACATTTGCCCTTTTTCTTACGACGGGGAAAACAAGCTCCGCCTCCAGGCGCTCATCTATTACCACCACATTGACTATGTCCCTGTCCTCGACGGTTATGCTGTTGACCAGCACCAGCTCCGCCAGTGCCCTGATATCGTCCACGCTGCCCAGCTGCTCAGGCACCAGGTTGCTGTAAAGATAGGCAAGATTCTTATCCACTCTTTTTGCCCTAAGCTCCTTTGCGGCAAACCTGATCATATTGCTTTCATAACCATTATATATCTCGGGCATGGACTCCCTGTTTTTGTGCACATAGGCGTAAAGATATGCATTCTGGGCGGCTCCCAACTCGGACTGATAGGTAAAATACATCAGCACCCGCTTGGGAAGGGGAATCTCCCGGCGCAGATCCATGGACATCATATAGGCCTCATAGAGTCTGGTCAGGGGCAGATTGCGCTCCACTGCCAGAGCATACCACTCAAAATACCTGTGTCCGTACCTGTCGCCCTTCATCAGCTGGACACAGATTGCCTGTATGATCTCATCGCTGCCGTATCTGGAATATATCCTCTGAAGCAGTCTCAGAAGACCTGCATCGAATTTTTTCGTTCTCAGAGCCAGGTAGGACACCTGGTTCATAACATCCTTGGACAGTATCCCTTCCCTTGCACCGAAATGCAGTACCCTGAGCTGTTCCTCCTCAAGATGCATGAGCATTGCCGGATTTTCAGACAGGGCCTTGAGAGCCTCAATATAGATCACAGGGCTTTTGCAGCCCAGCTTTACCTGCTCCATTGCAAAATTATATTTTTTCTCGGGGCTGCGCCTTATATCATCGGATATCTTTATAAGTATCCAGGCCAGACGCCAGTTGGTCCTGTTCTTTTCATATATTGCGCGGATCCTGCCTGCATTGTCCTTGCGCAGATAATCATCATCACTGTAAATGGCAAGAAGATACAGATAATAACAGTAAAGGGTATCATCTGCCTCCTCCATATATGGAGTTATACGCTTGTCGATCAGCCATTTTGCCTCATTGTAGCGCTCTCCCAAAAGCATTATATGGGCCTGCATCAGATCAGCGGAAAGATTGCCGTCATTGATATCGACTCTGCTGGTCAATATTTCTTCAGTGAGCTGCATCCATTTCTGCAGACTCAGCTTCTTTCCCGAGAAATCCAGATAATGGCGCACCAGGGCAAAGGTATTGCTCTTGACCTTTCTTCCTAACACGCTCTTTCGTGTGAAATCATTTTTCACCACGCATATATCCACACTGAAGCTGCCATTAAGATGCTTAAAGATGAGCCTTCCCGGGTTCTTACCGCCGTGAAGCTTTTCCTCATCAAGGCCGAACCTGAAATGACAGATGTTTTCAGTGAAATCCTTATCGCTCAGCCTGTATTTTTCGGGCTTTAAAAAGTCACCCACGCATTCAATCTCAAGCATGGTATAGCCCCAGCCGTTGCGTTCTATGTTAATAGTGGTGACCGTGCCCTCAGGCGGATTGGTCAGGGTCAGATTTTCATCTGTGATTATATATTCGATTTTTTGCTTCTTGTTGATTCCGATAAGGAACTCTTCCAGGTTGTAATTTTTGTTTCCCTGTACTGAAAGTCCCCTGTAAAGGTTGCGATATCTGGCCTCATTGCCGTTCATGATATGTTCAAACTGAGGGTGATAAAAGACCTTAACAGCCTCCTCCCAGTTGCTCTTGGCCAGATTGGTAAAATGAAACAGATTCTTAATGTGTCCCAGGGAGGAATCAATAGCCTGCCTCTGTATCATAACCACATAGGGGACTACATACTCTCCCCTGTTGGATACAATATAAAAGTTGCCCTTCAGCACATCTCCCACGTTCATGCCGGTGGAATCAAAGATGTAATGAACTGTGACCCTGCTGTCCTCAAGCTCAGGGTTATCTATCTGCATGCGAAAACCGGAAGAATAAACATATCCTTCCACCTTGCGACCGCTCTGCTCTTCTAATGTAAACTCTCCCTCTGTTATCTGTCCGCAGTCCAGATTCAGTTCAATCTTGGACTCACTGAAAAGCAGGAAGCCTCCTGCCTGCTCATAGGGATTTTGTGATTCTGCCATGGTATCTACCGTCCCAATTTCCATACATAGTTAAGTATATCCTATCTTGGTCATAATTTAAAGTGAAAGTGAATTTTCTTCCTGTGTGTGCAGGTGACATGTCCACGCATTTTCCCCAGGTCGTGCTTTCAGGCAGTATTTTTTCCCTTTTCTCATTTTTTACTGCCTATACACCTGCTTTTTTACCCTCTCAGGCAGTATTTTTTCCCTTTTCGCATATTTTTACTGCCTGTACGCCTACTTTTTTACCCTCTCAGGCAGTATTTTCCCCCTTTTCGCATATTTTTACTGCCCGGGCGCCTCAGTAGCCCTTGCCAGCTTCCCCTATTCCCCGCTGAAGTTGATTTTAACGCCTCACCGTCCTATAC
>R03__coassemble_1907_pt1 | contig 8922 bp, 4 predicted proteins | sample R03__metabat2_low_PE_031 | metagenome-assembled genome bin R03
GATGCCCTCTCCTAAGAGTTCTTCCTTTATCTGAGGCGCATTTACAATATTTCCGTTATGCACTGTAGCCAGAGTACCCTTAAGATAACTGAATACAACAGGCTGGGCATTTTCCACCTTGCTGGAACCACTGGTGGAATACCTTACGTGTCCCACACCTATATTGCCCTGCATCTCATCGAGCATGGAGCCTCTGAAGACCTCACTTACCAGCCCCATTCCCCTGTGGTAGGCAATGTTGCCCTTGGGTCCCGCAGTGTCGCATATGGCGATTCCCGCCGACTCCTGTCCTCTGTGCTGCAGGCTCATGAGCCCATAATAAATGCTCCTTGCTACCTGGTTTTTTTCTTTTTCATATATTCCGAATACACCGCAGGCTTCCCTGGGCTTGTCCTCATTGTACATATGAATCTTCCTTTGTTTTACTGGTTGACATAATTCTCAAACCACATCCTCTTCCACTGACTTTCATTGTGCCGCATACCAGGGGATTTACCTTAAATCCGCAGAGCAGGGGCCATTTGCAAGCGACCATGATTTTACAGGTATTTCCTAAGAAACCAGGGAGACTCTGACACGATGTCAGAGTCAGGCACATAGTGCCATGGATGGCACATATGTGCCGGTCCCGTAAGCTTTTAATATACTACCCGGAAATGCCGTAAAATCAGGGAGCGAGGCAGTCAGGCCCCGGATATGCGGATTTAAGGTAAATCCCATAGTTGCGGCACCTGAGAGCATCACAGTGGCAAAGAAGTATTTCAAATTATGTCAACCTAAAATATAGTTGATACTCCCATGTTCTGCTCCTCGAGTACGTCCAAAAGCACGCGTACCGTATCGAGGGAGGTGAACATGGTCACATTGTTCTGGGTTGCACAGCGTCTGATGGCCGCGCCATCCTCGTAATGCACACCGGAGAGTATTGCCCTGGTGTTGATCAGATAGCTGGCATTTCCGCTCTTGATGGCATCAAGTATTTCCACACTGCCCTCAGACAGCTTCTTTCTGATACGGGTATGTATTCCGTAATTTTTAAGATATTCACCCGTGAGTGAGGTAGCCTCGATATTAAAGCCCATGTCATAGAAACGCTTTATCAGAGGCATGGCCTCTATCTTGTCCTCATCTGCCAGGGATACTATGACTGTACCGTGGTTTTTAAGCTTCATTCCCGAAGCCATCAGCGCCTTGTATACAGCCCTGTGGAACTGTCTGTCATAGCCTATGGCCTCACCTGTGGATTTCATTTCGGGGCTTAAGTAGGCATCCATACCCTTAAGCTTGCTGAAGGAGAATGCAGGTGCCTTCACATAATAGCGGTCCGTTCTGCCCTGGCCCTCAGCCACGCCCTGCTCTTTTAGGGAAATGCCCAGTATTACCTTGGTGGCAATATCAGCCAGCTGATAGCCTGTTGCCTTGCTTAAGAAGGGAACGGTTCTTGAAGAACGGGGATTTACCTCTATTATGTAAACCTCATCCTGCTTATCTACTATGAACTGGATGTTGAACAGGCCCCTTATGCCGATACCTATACCCAGACGTCTTGTATAATCCCTGATCACATCCTTGACCTTGTCACTGAGGCTGAAGGGAGGATATACGCTTATGGAGTCTCCGGAATGAATACCGGTCCTCTCCACCAGTTCCATGATGCCGGGAATAAATACATCTGTTCCGTCACAGACAGCATCCACCTCGACCTCCTTGCCCTGGATATATTTATCCACAAGCACAGGCTTGTCTACGTCTACCTCAACTGCCGTACGCAGATAATGGCGCAGATCTGCCTCCTTTGATACTATCTGCATTGCCCTGCCGCCTAATACAAAGCTGGGACGCACCAGTACGGGATAACCGATCTCTTCGGCCACTCTTACACCGTCCTCAATGTTGGTTACGGCAAAGCCCTTGGGCTGTGGTATTTTCAGATCAATGAGCAGCTTTTCAAACAGATCTCTGTCCTCCGCCTTTGCAATAGCCAGATTGTCCGTACCTATAAGGGGTACATCATATTCTGCCAGGGGCTCAGCCAGGTTAATGGCGGTCTGTCCGCCCAGGGAGGTGATCACACCTATGGGCTGCTCCATTTCCACAATATTCATAACATCCTCTACGCACAGAGGCTCAAAATACAGCTTGTCTGAGGTAGTATAATCCGTGGACACGGTCTCAGGATTGTTATTTATGATAATGGCCTCCAAACCTGCTGCCCTTATGGTCATAATGGCATGGACTGTGGAATAATCGAATTCCACACCCTGACCTATCCTGATGGGACCGCTGCCAAGCACGATAACCTTCTTCTTATCCGATATCCTGGATTCATTTTCCTGCTCATAGGTAGAATAGAAATAAGGGATATAGCTTTCAAACTCCGATGCACAGGTATCTATCATCTTATACACGGGCATGATATTTTCGCTTACACGCAGTTTGAATATTTCCCTGGCGTTCTTACCCCAGAACCAGCCTACAGCCCTGTCCGAAAAGCCCATCTTCTTGGCTGCCCTAAGGCTTTCCATATCACCCACGTTATTTTTAAGAGTCGTCTCTTCTTCTATGATATTTGACATCTTCTTAAGGAAGAAAATGTCCACGCCTGTATGCTCACTGAGCTTTTCTATGTCCTCGCCTCTTCTTATGAGCTCGGCCAGGGCATATATCCTGTCATCGGTTCCCTTTTCAATATAGCCGTACATTTCCTCTGTAGGCATATCGTCGAACTTTTTGTTGTACAGATGGAAATTGCCTGTCTCCAAAGATCTGATGGCCTTGAGAAGACTTTCCTCAAAGGTCCGCCCGATGCTCATGGTCTCGCCTGTGGCCTTCATCTGTGTTCCTAAGGAATTGTCCGCATCCGTGAATTTATAAAAGGTGAAACGGCTAATCTTCGTCACCACATAGTACAGTGAGTGCTCAAAGCTTGCCAGTGTATTGGCAATATGTATCTCATCAAGGCGCATTCCCACAGCGATCTTGGCAGATACTCTGGCAATGGGATAGCCGCTGGCCTTGCTTGCAAGAGCCGAAGATCTTGACACTCTGGGGTTGACCTCTATGAGGTAATAGTTCATGGATTTGGGATCCAGGGCAAACTGTACATTGCAGCCACCCTTTATATTCAGCCTGCGTATGATCTTTAAAGCCGAATTACGCAGCATCTGATATTCCTTATTGGTCAGGGTCTGTGAAGGTGCCACTACTATGGAATCGCCTGTATGTATACCTACGGGGTCCAGATTTTCCATATTGCAGACCACCAGAGCCGTATCATTGGCATCCCTGATCACTTCATATTCTATTTCCTTGTAGCCCTTGACGCTCTTTTCCACCAGGACCTGATGTACCGGCGACAGCTCCAGGGCATTTCTCATAATATCCCTAAACTGCTCTTCGTTGTAGGCAAAGCCGCCTCCCGTTCCGCCTAAGGTATAGGCAGGCCTTATTACCACGGGATAACCGATCTTCTGGACGGCCTCGAAGCCCTCCTCCAGGCTCTCTGCAATAAGGGATGGCAGCACAGGCTCACCTATGCTTTCGCACATTTCCTTGAACATTTCACGGTCTTCGGCTTCCTCTATGGAATGTCTGTCGGTTCCCAAAAGTTCTACCTCGCACTCCTTGAGAACTCCGCTTTTTTCAAGCTCCATGGCAAGGTTAAGTCCGGTCTGTCCGCCCAGTCCCGGCAGTATTGCATCCGGTCTTTCCACTCTGACTATCTTGGACAGATATTCAAGATTAAGTGGCTCCATATATACCTTATCAGCCACGGTTTCATCAGTCATGATAGTGGCTGGATTGGAATTGCATAAGACTACCTCATAGCCCTCTTCCCGCAAAGACAGACAGCCCTGTGTTCCCGAATAATCAAATTCCGCAGCCTGTCCGATCACAATGGGGCCGGAACCTATTACAAGTATTTTGTGTATATCATTACGCTTAGGCATGGCACTCACCTCCCATTATCTCAATGAATTCATCAAACAGATAGGAACTGTCCTCAGGTCCCGGTGCACTCTCGGGATGATACTGCACGCAAAATACACGGTCGGCGGCGCATTCCACACCCTCTACCGTGTTATCCAAAAGATTGATATGTGTAACCTTAAGTCCGGTGCCCTCAAGGCTGCCATCCTCTACTGCATAGGAATGATTCTGTGAGGTTATCTCCACCTTGTCTGTCTTAAGGTTCTTCACAGGATGATTGCCTCCCCTGTGGCCAAACTTAAGCTTATAGGTCTTTGCTCCATATGCTAAGGAAATGATCTGGTGACCCAGGCAAATTCCGAAAATAGGATATTTACCCTTAAGTTCTCTTATGGTTTCTATGGTGGCTCCCACGTCGGTGGGGTCCCCGGGGCCATTGGAAATGAATACCCCGTCGGGATTCATTTTTTCTATAGCCTCAGCACTTGTATCAAAGGGCACTACTGTTACCCGAATGCCCAGTCTATTCATGGAACGGACAATATTTAACTTCATTCCGCAGTCGATGGCAACTACATGGAACTTAGGATCCGTAACCTCATACTCCCTGACCACCCTGGTGCTTACCTTTGATACCGCATCATGGGGTATCTCGTGAGCCGCCATATAGTCTAAGGCTGCCTGTGTATCATACTCTGCCTCCACTATCATGGCCTTCATGCTTCCGTGATCCCTGATGATCCTGGCAAGCCTTCTGGTATCCACTCCGGATACTCCGGCAATATCATATTTTTCCATGATCTCTCCCAGAGTATGAGAGCTTCTGTAGTTGGAAGGATAATCGTTATAATCCCTGACGATCAGCGCACTTATGCTGGGCTTTTCAGTCTCGTAATCATCCTCATTTATTCCGTAATTGCCTATTAAGGGATAGGTCATGACCACGCCCTGATAGGTGTAGGAAGGGTCGGATATGATCTCCTGATAACCTACCATGGAGGTATTGAACACGATTTCTATCATTTTGTTTTCTTTGGATCCGAATCCAAAGCCCCAGAATTCATGGCCATCCTCCAGAACTATTTTCCTGTTAAATTCCATTTTACCGCTCCTTTTACACTTTTTAGTCCCCACCGGGAGACTGCCCACACGTTATTTACGGTAGAAACGTACGTAAACTTTCCACGCTCTTATATGTTCTTAATCCGTTCTACGGCCTTTACTGTATTCTCATAATTGCCAAAGGCCGTCAGTCTGAAGTAGCCCTCACCGCAGCTTCCAAAGCCCGCACCGGGTGTTCCCACCACCTGTGCCTTCTTAAGCAGCAGATCAAAATAATCCCAGCTGCCCATGCCCTCGGGAGTCTTCAACCAGATATAGGGCGCGTTCACCCCGCCATACACCTCATAGCCTGCACTCTTAAGACCCTCATAGATATAAGCCGCATTCTTCATATAGTAAGCTATCTGCGCCTTTATCTGAGCCTTACCCTTTTCACTGTAGACTGCCTCTCCGGCCCTCTGAATGATGTAGGGCGCACCATTGTATTTGGTGCCGTGCCTTCTTGCCCAAAGACCATGCAGGGCCACGCCGCCTCTTACCAGATCCTTCGGTATTACTGTATACCCAAGTCTGACTCCGGTAAAGCCCGCATTTTTGGAAAATGAATGAAATTCTATGGCGCACTGCCTTGCACCCTCGCACTCATATATTGAGTGTGGGATGCCCTCTTTTGAAATATATGCCTCATAGGCTGCATCATACAGGATCACAGCACCCGTTTTGTTGGCATAATCCACCCAGGCCTGCAGAGCCTCCTTTGTAATAGTGGTTCCGGTTGGATTATTGGGGTAGCAAAGATATATTATGTCAACCTCTTCCTTTGGCATTTCAGGCACAAAGCCGTTTTCCCTTGTGCAGGGCATGTAGACCAGTCTTCTGCCCGCCATCACATTTGTATCCGCATACACAGGATACACCGGATTTCCTACTGCTGCCACACAGTCCGTCGAGAAAATCTCCTGGATATTTGCACAGTCGCTCTTGGCACCGTCAGATACAAATATCTCATCGGCACTTATATCACAGCCCCGAAGCTTATAATCATTCAGGGCAATTGTATTTCTCAAAAATTCATAGCCCAGATCCGGTGCATAGCCCTTAAAAGTATCAGCCTTACCCATTTCATCCACTGCGGCATGCAGGGTATCTATCACTTCACTGCAAAGGGGCTGGGTAACATCGCCTATGCCCAGTCTTATGATTTCGGCATCCGGATTTTCCTCACTGTATGCCTTTACTCTTTTTGCAATATCCGAAAAAAGATAATTGCTTTCAAGCTTCAGATAATTTTCATTGACCTTTAACATTTTATTTTTTCTTTCCTCCTGCTTAACTGTAGGTAACTACCATCATATTTCATATGGCCCACCGGTCAGATCTCATACACGCCTTCAAAGGCCCTGGCCGCCGGTCCTGTCATATACACATGGTTGTCGGTCTCATCCCACTGTATGCGTATCTTTCCACCAAGCACAGAGACATTTACATCCCTGTCTGTGTATCCGTTTAATACCGCAGCCACGCAGGTTGCACAACAGCCTGTTCCGCAGGCCAATGTCTCTCCCGTGCCTCTCTCCCAGACACGCATCTGTACATTGTTCCTGTCTATTATATTCACAAATTCCGCATTTATCCTGTTAGGGAAAGCCGGATGATTTTCTATCTTCGGTCCGATCTCTTCAATCTTAAGAGTACTGACAGACTCTGTTTTATCCATAAATATTACCGCATGGGGGTTACCCATGGACACGCAGGTGACCTTTATTTTTTTATCATCAACCTCAATCTCGCTGCCCACTGCCCTGTCTTCTGAAGCATTGAGTTTCACCGGAATCAGTTCGGGCTTTAATATGGGCTCACCCATATCCACCCTGACGCTTTCGCATACACCGTCCTTACCATAGACCTTTATGTGCTTGACCTTTAGCATGCTTTCTATGGTAAATTCCTTTCCTTCGGTATATCCGTGATCATATACATATTTGGCCACACATCTTATGCCATTACCGCACATTTCCGATCTTGAGCCATCAGCATTATACATCTCCATCTCAAAATCCGCTATCTTTGAGGGATTGATAAATATAAGTCCATCGCTTCCCACACCGAAGTGGCGGTCACTGATCAGGGTTGCCAGCTTTGACTTATCAGCTATCCTTACCGGTTCCTTTACGCAGTCTATATACACGTAATCATTACCGCAGCCCTGCATCTTGGTAAAATTTATTTTCATTTTATACTCCTTTGCGCCCATCAAAAGGACACACAAAAAAGGCGACAAAGCCCCCGGCAAACGCCGCGACGCCTTTGTCGCCAAACACTTCTTGTATTGTATACATGCATATTTGATTTGTCAACCACATCTGCATTTGTCTTTGCTTTGCCGCATCCGATACTTCTCTTACGCATTTGTCTCTGCTTAGCCGCATCCAATGCTTCCTACGCAAAGTCCTTCTTCACATTTTCCAATGTATCCGAAATGTCCTTAAGCTGTCTGATTTCCTCAAGCAGCTGGCCTGTTGTGGTAATGACCAGATTGGAGGTGGCCGAGATTTCTTCACTCATGGCGGCATTTTCTTCAGAGGATGCTGCCAGAGAAGATACTGTACTTATCACCTCATCCTTGGCCACAATAATGGACTGTGATTCCTCCTGAACCCTGCTTATATTGGCTGCTATCTTATCAAAGGACTCAGTTACAGCTCCCATTCCCTTCTTTGTCCTGGCCAATTCCTCTACCAGATTGGTATTCTTTGACATAAGCTCTTCGGAGGTCTTGCCGGTTTCGGCAATCTTGGCACTGACAGCACCTATAATACCGGAAATTTCATTTACACTGGCCTGGGTCTTATCACTCAGTTCCTTAATGCTCTCAGCCACCACTGCAAAGCCAAGTCCCGCATCACCTGCTCTGGCTGCCTCAACCGATGCATTGAAGCTCAGTATGGTGATCTGGAAGGATATATCATCAATAACCTTTATTATCTTCTCTATACCTGCTACTGCCTTACTGTCCTCATCTATCTGTTCGCAGATATTTGTGATCTCGGCGCTGTTTTCCTTGGAAGCATTCTCCAATCCCACCAGTTCCTGCTCCAGCTCACCCATGAGCACCGTTCCCTCTTTGGTCACGGTATTGGTATCTGTCACCTGCTTCATGATTCCGTCAATATTATCACCAAAAGCCTCCATGGTACTCATTATTTCCTGAGTATGGCTGGCCTGTGAGGTTACTGCCTGAGACATCTGTCCCACAGCCACATTTATCTGCTCCATATTGGAGTTGGTCTGATTGCCCAGTTCCGATACGGAATCCTTCTTATTCTCTGCTACTGCTGCAGCAGATGTCAGCTTCTCATCAAATTCCACCGCCCTCTTCTTTATCAGCTTGGAAATTATGAGCATTACTATCAATGAATATACGATTGTTATTATAACTGTCAGCAAAACGTCCATATTAACATGGCCGTTGGCCTCATCCTGATTTACTCCCGTAAATACATATCCCACAACGGTATCACCGTTTTTGAGAGGATAATAGCATACTGAATATCTTGAGCCGTAGATCAGTACGTCATTGGCATTATAGATGCCGTCCTTCTCGATTGCGGAAATGATCGTCTCATCAGTAAGCTTTGTTCCCACAGCCGTATTGCCGTCATTATCTGTAACATCCGTCAGTACTCTCGTATCTCCCCAGAAGATCGTATGATGGATATTTTCATTAAATTCAAGAGATGCCTTGAATGCATCATCTGTAATGACCACGTCACCTTTTTTCAGCACTCCGTCTGCTTCATCGTAGGTAAAATCCTCATCATTCAGATTCATAAGGGTATTAGCCACATTAACACTGGTTGCGGAAGCTATTTCCTTATAATCATCATTGGCCCTGATTGCCAGGAATATTCCCGTGTTCACGGCAAGCAC
>R03__coassemble_1915_pt1 | contig 8900 bp, 6 predicted proteins | sample R03__metabat2_low_PE_031 | metagenome-assembled genome bin R03
GCGCTGCAATTGCCAGGGAACTGTCTTTCAGGAATCTTGAGGTAATGCTTTTGGAAAAGTGCAGCGACATATGCGAAGGCACCTCCAAGGCCAATTCCGGTATAGTGCATGCAGGTCATGATGCCAAGCCCGGAACCTTAAAGGCCAGACTTAATGTGGAGGGCAGCAGGCTGATGCCCGAACTTTCAAAGCAGCTGGATTTCCCCTATAAAAATAACGGATCTCTGGTGCTCTGCTTTGATGAGAACGACAGACCCGCCTTAGAGGAACTGTATGAAAGAGGAATGACCAATGGCGTCGAGGGACTGCAGATAGTGGAGGCTGAAAAGCTGCGCAAAATGGAGCCCAATATCACCGAAAATGCAGTCTGTGCCCTGTGGGCACCCACAGGCGGGATAGTGTGTCCCTTCAATCTGACCATAGCCCTGGCTGAGAATGCTGCACAAAACGGCGTGGAATTCAGCCTGGATACAGAGGTTACTCTTATAGAAAAGGCTGATAAGGGGTATGTCATAAGCGTAAAGAAATATCCCAGCCTCAGAAATGGATTAACCGAACCAGTCAACGAACAGATCTATGCAGATATCGTAATAAATGCCGCGGGAGTTCATGCGGATGATTTACATAACATGGTGAGCGATAAGAAACTTCACATCACTCCCAGGAAGGGCGAATACATATTATTGGATAAAAAGGTTGGAAGTTATGTAAACTCGACAATCTTCCAACTTCCCACAGGCAAGGGAAAAGGCGTGCTGGTAACACCCACAGTCCACGGCAATCTGCTCATTGGTCCTACCGCTACAGATGAAGAGGATAAGGAGAGTACAGCCACCGAGGCTGTGGGACTGGATACAGTGGCCTCAGTGGGAGCAAAAAGCGTTATTGACCTTCCGGCAAGGGGCAATATAATAACCTCCTTTGCGGGCTTGAGGGCCCATGAGGACGGCGGAGATTTCATTATAGAAGAGGTCGCTGATGCTAAGGGCTTTATAGATGTGGCGGGCATTGAGTCACCGGGACTAAGCTGTGCACCGGCCATAGGCAAGTATGTGACCGATATAGTCAATTCCATTTATCCCAATGAACCCAAGGCTGATATACAGCCCCAAAGAAAGGGAATCACCTCCATGGCCCTGGCAGATGATGCCACACGACAGAGACTGGTAGAGCAGAATCCTGCCTACGCACATGTTGTATGCAGATGCGAGCTGGTCACTGAGGGTGAGATAGTGGATGCGATCAACAGGCCTCTGGGAGCAAGTACTCTGGATGGCATCAAGAGAAGGACCAGAGCCGGCATGGGACGCTGTCAGGCCGGATTCTGCACACCTCTGCAGACCCAGATACTGGCCAGAGAGCTGGGAGTTGATATAGGGCAGATAACCAAAAAGGGAGGTACAGACAGTCCTGAGACTTCCCGGCTGCTTACAGGTTACCCCAAAGAGGGAGGTGACGACCATGAATAAGCATGTAAATATACTCATAATAGGCGGCGGACCAGCGGGGCTGGCTGCTGCAGTGGCGGCACATAAGGCGGGAGTAAAAGACCTGCTCATTATAGAAAGGGATGTCAGGCTCGGCGGCATTTTAAACCAGTGCATACACAACGGCTTTGGCCTGCATACCTTCAAGGAGGAGCTGACGGGCCCCGAATATGCCGCAAGGTATATTGAACAGGTTAAGGAACTTAAGATTCCCTACAAAACCGAGACCATAGTTACGGATCTGTGCATGGCTGAGGACGGGCACACAAAGCTTGTGACGACCATGGATGCAGGAGCCGGTATCAGCGTGTATGAGGCTGACGCGGTAATACTTGCCATGGGCTGCAGGGAAAGGCCCAGAGGCGCACTTAATATTCCGGGAGAGCGGCCTGCAGGGGTCTATACAGCCGGTACAGCCCAGCATTTTGTTAATATTGAGGGCCGCATGCCGGGCAAAGAGGTAGTCATCTTAGGTTCCGGTGATATCGGCCTTATAATGGCCAGGCGCATGACCTTAGAGGGAGCAAAAGTCAAGCTGGTAGCGGAGCTGATGCCCTACAGCGGAGGCCTTAAAAGAAATATAGTACAGTGTCTGGATGACTTTGGTATACCCTTAAAGCTGTCCCATACGGTGACAGCCATTCACGGGGATAAAAGAGTCACGGGAGTGACGGTTTCAAAGGTGGACGAGCATTCCAAGCCCATACCCGGTACTGAGGAATATATAAGCTGCGATACACTTTTGCTTTCCTGCGGACTCATACCGGAAAATGAACTGTCTGACAGGCTGGGAGTCAACCTGAGCCGTGTTACCTCGGGAGCTGTGGTCAACGAGAGCCTGGAAACCAGCGTGGAAGGGGTATTTGCCTGCGGCAATGTACTTCATGTGCACGACCTGGTGGACTATGTATCCCTGGAGGCATCCCAGGCCGGTGAACATGCCGCTGAATATATCAAAAAGGTTGACATAACTCAAAGCGCGCCGAGCAATGCGGTTGACATAACTCAAAACAGACCAAATACGCAGGTTGACATAACTCAAACATCGCCGACCACCATCACCTGTGAAGGAGGCGTGCGTTACACGGTGCCTTCCCTGCTCAGACCGAGTCATCTGGCGGATCTCACCACAGTAAGATTCAGGGTGGGCGCGGTTTACAGGGACTGCGATCTGGTGGTTTATGCAGATGACAGACAGCTTTCCCGTGTGCACAAGAGGATCATGGCACCCGGCGAGATGGAACAGCTCATACTTAAAAAGGATAAGCTGCCCGATAACGAAGGCAAATGGCCTGCAAACATCAGAGTATGCATTGAAAAGGGAGGTGACAGCAGTGGAACATAAGGAACTGATATGTATCAATTGTCCCATGGGCTGCATGCTGAGCGTGGATATAGATGAACAGGGTGAGATGCATGTATCCGGCAACACCTGTCCCAGGGGCGAGATCTACGCCAAAAAGGAGCTTACCCATCCTACCAGGATAGTGACCTCCATCGTAAAGGTGAGCGGGGGTGCGCTTCCCGTAGTCTCAGTCAAGACAGCTTCGGATATCCCAAAGGATAAGATAGGAGCAGTCATAGAGGCATTGGCGGATCTGAGCGTGGAAGCACCCGTGCATATAGGCGATGTGCTTCTTACAAATGCAGCGGATTCAGGCGCGGATATAGTTGCTACGAGAAATGTTGACAAGGTATAGATTGTCTTTAAGACTAATGGGGGTTAGTTATGACAGATAAATATATCCTGGCTCTTGACCAGGGAACCACAAGTTCAAGATGTATACTTTTTGACAAAAGCGGACAGATAGTGAGTATGGCCCAGAAGGAGTTCACCCAGCTTTATCCCAAGCCCGGATGGGTAGAGCACAATCCCAGGGAAATCTGGTCTTCCCAGCTGGCTGTTGCCATTGAAGCCATGGCAAATATAGGTGCAACCTATGAAAATATTGCGGCAATTGGCATTACCAACCAGAGAGAGACCACTATCATATGGGACAGAGCGACCGGGGAACCCATTTACAATGCTATCGTGTGGCAGTGCCGCAGGACCTCTTCCATGGTTGATGAGATCGTAAAGAAGGGTTACGGTGATATGATAAAGGCCAGGACCGGACTGGTGCCCGATGCCTATTTCTCCGGCAGCAAGATAGCCTGGATACTGGACAATGTAGAGGGTGCCAGACAGAGGGCTGACAGGGGCGAGCTGTGCTTCGGTACAGTGGACACCTGGCTCATATGGAACCTGACCAAGGGGGCAAGCTTTGCCACGGATTATACCAATGCTTCCAGGACCATGCTGTTTGACATACATAAGCTTTGCTGGGATGAGGAACTGCTGAAGCTGTGGGATATTCCCATGAGCATGCTGCCCAAGGTGCATCCCTCAAGCTATGATTTCGGTATATCGGATCCTTCGGTGTTAGGCGGAGCCATTCCCATAACAGGTGTGGCGGGAGACCAGCAGGCAGCCCTTTTCGGACAGTGCTGCTTTGAGAAGGGTGAAGCGAAAAATACCTATGGGACAGGCTGCTTCCTACTGATGAATACCGGCAGCGAACCCATAGAGAGTACCCATGGGCTGGTCACCACCATTGCGGCAAGCACTGAGGAGCGGGTGGAGTATGCCCTTGAGGGCTCCGTATTTGTGGCCGGAGCAGCCGTGCAGTGGCTGAGAGACAGTATGCGTATGATCAAAAATGCTGCCCAGTCCGAAAGCTATGCAGTAGATGTATTTGATTCAAACGGAGTATATGTGGTGCCCGCCTTTACGGGGCTGGGGGCTCCCTATTGGAATCAGGATGCCAGGGGCACCATTGTGGGTGTGACCAGAGGCTGCAAAAAGGAGCATTTCATCCGGGCAACCCTTGAATCCATAGCCTATCAGGCCCAGGAGGTATTAAAGGCCATGGAAGAGGATGCGGGGGTGGAACTGCCTGAGCTTAAGGTGGACGGCGGAGCCAGTGCCAACAACTTCCTTATGAAATTCCAGGCGGATATCATTGATAAGGTGGTCAGAAGACCCAAATGTATAGAGACCACAGCCCTGGGAGCTGCATATCTGGCAGGCCTTAAGGTGGGCTACTGGGCAGACAGGCAGGATATACTTTCCAATTGGAGCCAGGGCAGGGAATTTGTGCCGGGCATGGATGAAAATGAGAGAAATGAACTTCTGAAGGGCTGGAGACGGGCTGTCAGGGCAGCCATAGCCTGGGCAGAAGAGGAATAGAAGCTACAGGTCCTTGCGTCTGTGGACCAGCAGCAGTGCGATTATCATAAAAATAAGTGAAGGCAGAGCATAGAGCAGTCTGAAGCGTATCAGTGTATCCTTGCTCTGCTCATTTATTTGTGCGGAAAATCCTACCCATTCAATGCCGATTCCGGTAATGAAGCTGGCAACGGCGCTGGCCAGCTTGACCATAAGGGTCTGCAGGGAGGCTATCATGCTTTCCTCGCGGCGACCTGTTTTGACCTCACCATAATCCACGGCTCCGGCTATGAAGACGGTAATGAGCACGTAGGTAAAGCCATTGGCCAGAGCTACCAGGAGAGCGGGAAGGGCCACCATTCCAAGGGAAATCCTGTCGGGTATGAGCAGGAACATGAAAATGCTGTAACCCAAAACTGCCAGGGCTATGGCTGCCACGAAAATGCTGCGGTTGCTTATATGCCTGCTTAACAATGGATAGAAAAGCAGCATGGCGAGCAGCTGGGCAATGCCTATTATGACCATGTAGTCGGTGTACTGACCGCTCTGAGCTATATCATAATCAAAGAGATATACAGACAGGCTTAAGGTCAGATTGACCGCCGAATAAAACAGCACGATTATAACGGAGAGTACCATGGCCTGGTCGTTTTTTATGAGGGCATTGATCAGCTCCTTAAGTCCCTGGGGCTCCCGGTCTGCATCCCCGGACTCGACCGGCAGAAATATTACGGTGATTATAGTTGAGAGAGCATAAAACACCGCAATGATGATGGCCAGGATAGAAAAGCCCTTCCTGTAATTGATCAGGTAATCCTCTCTTCCGAACAGCCTTACAAGCATCAGGGTAAATATTGTGGCAAGACCGCTGCCGATGCCGGACATGCTCCTGGCAAATACGGACAGCATTTCCCTTACTCTTCCGGGCCTGGTAACAGCCGGTATGATGGACCAGTAGGGAATATCCGACAGAGTATAGGTTATGCCGCAGAGAAAATAGGTTATGGTCACGTAGAATTTCAGGGAACCCACGCTTAAGTTCTCGGGCACATTGAACATGGCTATGATGACTAAGGCATTAAGAAGGGCACCGGTCAGTATCCAGGGCTTGTATTTACCAAAGCGGCTGCGGGTTCTGGCGACTATGATGCCCATGATGGGATCGTTGAAGGCATCGAAGATCCTGGCGATCATTAGCATTGTGCCTATGAAGATGGCATTTATCCCCAGCACGGAATTGTAATAATATAAGGTATAGGAGGATACCATTGTAAAGGCTATATTTTTGCCAAGTCCCCCTAAACCATAGGCAAATTTTGTTTTTGTGTTGATCTCCAATGCAGACTCCCGGGATGAATGACTTTCTTTTATTTTAGCACAAAACGGTGCCCGAGGGGATTTGACGTTGAGATTTTCGGGCATATAGAATAAAATCACATAAGAAATCAAGTAAAGGAAGCTTACATTATGAAGGTTTTGTGGCTGTGCAATTTAATATTACCCGAGATAGCAGATGATCTTGGCTTAAGCAGTATTCCCAAGGAGGGCTGGGTCAGGGGGCTGATGGATGCCATACTGGAAAATGAAAAAGACACTGAGATATGTCTGGCATTTCCCGTGTCGAAGGAACTGATAAATACAAACGATTCAGGACGCAAAAACGGCGTGATAACGGGACAGGCAGCCCTTAAGGAGCACAGCGGCAAAAGCCTTGAATATTGCGGCTTTTATGAGGATACGGCCCATGAATGGATATATGATGCGGGCCTTGAGGGTGAGATGAAATATATCCTTAAGGAGGCAGAGCCCGACTTGGTCCACTGCTTTGGAACCGAATTTCCCCACTGTCTGGCCATGGCCAGAGCGCTCAATGATCCGGGCCGTCTGCTTATAGGCATACAGGGAGCAGTGAGTGAATGTGCTGCAAATTATCTGGCCCATGTGCCTGACAGGATAGCAAAGCGGCGTACCTTCAGGGATATCTTAAAAAATGATTCCATATTAAGGCAGCAGGAAAAATATTATCTGAGAGCCGAAAATGAAAGAAAAGCCCTTGCACTTTGCGGGCATATTGCGGGCAGGACCGAATTTGACAAAAAAATGTCCACAGGATCAAATCCCTGTGCCCAATATCACCATGCAGGAGAAAACCTAAGAAAAGAATTCTATGAGGGTGAATGGAATGCAGACAGAGCAATCCCTCACAGGATATTTGTAAGCCAGGCGGATTACCCCTTAAAGGGCTTCCACTACCTTCTCATAGCGGTGGGCAGGCTGCTTAAGGAGCCCAATCTGCCCATTGATATAAGTGATCTGGAAATATATGTTGCCGGTCAGTCCATAGTCGGCTATGACTCTCTAAAGGAAAAGATCAGGATATCTTCTTATGGCAAATACTTAAGGGGACTTTTGGAGGAATATGATCTGTCAGACAGGGTCCATATATTAGGCAGGCTTAACGCCGAAGAAATGAAGGAGCAGTATCTTTGCTGCGATACCTATGTATGCTGTTCTTCAGTGGAGAATTCTCCCAATTCCCTGGGAGAGGCCATGATGCTTAAGGTCCCCATAGTCACGGCTGAGGTGGGCGGCATTCCTTCCGTATTCGACATTGGAAAGGATGGCTTTTCTTACGAGAACAGGCCCCAATATACCCTGGAAGGGGTGTCGGATAATCTGAAAGCGGCCCTTATTGACAGGTGGACTTCCCCCGTGGAGGAGAAACGTCTTGAGGCCGGTGCCCATGCCAGGATCAACCATGATACCGTAAAAAATGCAGAAGAAATGCTGGAAATATATAGCGAAATGCTTAAAAATAACGGCTAGTTGGCAGATTTACCGAAAATGTCTTGTTAAATTTTACAGTATTTTCACGACAATTGGAGCAAAATTGTTTAAAATAACTGAAATTTATGCTATAATCACCTAAGGTAGTAAAGGAGACGGCATATGGAAAAAATACAAGACTTTTGCGATATGACTAAATTCGAGGAGATCATGAACAACTGGGCTAAGGCCACAGGCCTGGCTACGGTGGCCGTTGGTGCTGACGGAGAGTATATTTCCGAGTGCTACAATTTCACTGATTTCTGTATCAATCTTACACGTGGCTGTCCTGAGGGACTTGCCAGATGTGAAAAATGCGACAGGGAAGGCAGGGGAGTTTATTACTGCCATGCAGGTTTGTGCGATTTCGCAGTACCCATTACCCTTGAGGACGGCACGGTACTTGGAAACATCATCGGAGGACAGGTATTGCCTGAGGAGCCTGATGAGGATAAGTTCAGAAGGACCGCAATGGAGCTGGGTATCAATCCCGATAAATATATTGAGGCCCTGAGAGATGTTACCATCAAGCCCAAGGAGGTTATTGATGCCTCTGCAAAGCTTCTTGGTGATGTTATCAATATGTATGTCCGTGACAGCTACTCTGTCAATATCGAGATACAGCAGCGTCTCATCGGCGGTATCAACAGGGCTGCAGAGCAGATCAAGGCAGCAACCTCACAGACAGATACCATAGCAGCCTGCTCAAAGAGACAGAACATGTTAGCTCTCAATGCTTCCATTGAGGCAGCAAGAGCCGGTGAACAGGGAAGAGGCTTCGCCATTGTTGCAGGCGAGGTACAGAAGCTTGCCAAGGACATGGATACCTGTTCAAAGACCATTAAGGCTGCACTTACCGAGATAGGCGGTACCATAGAATCCTTAAGATGATCGCAAAGTTTTATTAATAGGTTACAAAAGCGATACGGATCAATATCCGTACCGCTTTTTCATTTTCAGGATAAAGAAGGCAGATACCAGAAGGGACAGGCCCTCGGAGAATATGACTGCTGACCAGACCCCGTTGAGTCCGAGAACAGCGGGCAGCAGCAATATCATGATCACCTGGAATACCAAAGTCCTTAAAAAGGAAATGGCAGCGGATACGGCTCCGTTATTGAGGGCCGTAAAGAAAGATGAAGCATATATGTTAAAGCCCACCAGCAGGAAAGAAAAACTGTATATTTTAAAGGCATTTTCAGTCATAGCCATGAGGGCTTCATCATAGCCTACATACAGCATTGCCAGGGGATGGGCAGACAGCATGGCCAACAGGGTCATGACCACGGCGGAGATTGAGATTATGACTAGGCTTTTTTTAAAGATATTTTTAAGCTCCCCATGATTATCACAACCGTGGTTGAAGCCCACAATGGGTG
>R03__coassemble_1920_pt1 | contig 8875 bp, 6 predicted proteins | sample R03__metabat2_low_PE_031 | metagenome-assembled genome bin R03
TGGGTGGCAAGATACCGGCAAATGAAACAGAGAGGGTAATGGACTATGCCTTTATGCTGGCTCTGGATAAGACGGATTATGTACCGCCTCTGGACATGTGGTATTCAGGCTATCAGCTCAATTATTATTATTTCGGGCAGTATATCATCACATATCTTGGAAAGCTCTCGCACATATCGGTGGATTACAGCTACAGCTTAGGACTTGATCTTATAGTTCCCATTCTCTTTATGGGTATATTTGTATTATCCAAGACCATTACAGTGCATATGCTCAAAAACAGACCCCATAAAAATCTTTGGGCAACCTTTGCGGGCCTTGTTTCCGGAGCTTCCTGTGCTTTCGGGGCGAATATGCATTATTTTGTCTACTATAAGATTGTTCCCATGATGTGGGATATCTTAGGCCTTGCAGGGGATTCGCCCAGCTACTGGTTTTCCAATTCCTCCAGATACATAGGCTATAACCCGGAAAATCTTTCCGACAGGACTATCCTGGAATTCCCCATTTATTCCTTCCTGGTGGGAGATCTGCATGCCCATGTCATAAATATCTGCCTGGTTGTGACTATACTTACTCTTTTGTATGGATATCTGACTCACAGTAAGACCTATGTTTATACTGAAGGCAGGCTTACACCTCTTGTAAGGGAATGTCTGAACCCCTATGTCTGGCTCATAGGATTTTTGCTGGGAATAAGCAGCATGGCCAACAGCTGGGACCTGCCCATATATTTTGTTGTCAGCGGAAGTATCATACTTTTTAACAACATAAGAAAATACGGCTTTAAGGCAAACGCCTTCGGTTATACTGCCTTACAGGGCCTTCTGGTGGGCCTTGCGGTACTGGCGGTGGCATTTCCCTTTAATATGCAGTTTGATGCCATGACCAACGGAATAGGCATTTGCAGTGAACATTCCTATTTTTATCAGCTGGTTATCCTCTGGGGTTATCCGGTGACCATGGTGACGGCCTTTGTCATAACTTCCCTTAAGAAAAAGGAGCTTTCCTTACAGGAAATGTTTGTTTTCTTTACAGGGCTTTGCGCCATAGGACTTGTGATAATGCCGGAGCTCATATATGTAAGGGATATTTATGAAAATGGATTTCCCAGAGCAAATACCATGTTCAAGCTGTCCTATCAGGCATTTATCATATTCGGAATGCTTATGGGCATTATAATAACCCTCTTTCTTTCCAACCGGGAAAACAGGGGGAGATTCAAACTGGGAATATTGGGATTTATCTGTTTCTTATGCTGTCTGGGATATTTTGTGACTGCATCAAGACAGTGGATGGGCAACTTTGAGGACCGACAGTACAAGGGGCTTGATGCAATGAGTTCCTATAGGGCCAATAACAGCGAGGAGCTTGAGGCCATAGATTATCTGGTGGAATATGTTGAAAGGTCTGGGGATGATATGCCCACCGTGCTGGAGGCTGACGGCGACAGCTATACCAATTCCTGCAGGGTATCTGTTCTGACCGGCTATCCTACGGTACTGGGCTGGAATACCCATGAATGGCTCTGGCGCAACGGTTATGACAAGATCAGTGGCCGAAAGAATGATATAAACACCATATACACCGGAGAGGATATCGAGGAGACAAAGGCTATCCTTGAGGAGTATGAGGTCGATTATATATTTATAGGACTTAAGGAATATGAAAGATATGCTACTGTCCAGAATGGGCTGCTGGAATCTCTTGGAACGGTCATTTATGCAAATACGTCCTCGGATGGAAGATATATAGAGGTGATTAAGCTTGATGACTGATATCAGAACCAATTCCAAATATCTTTTGATTGCAACGCTTATATATATTTATGTGCCTGTGGCCATATTCATGTTTGGCTTTACAAAGACCTGGATTGCTATAATAACATGCGTTATCATAGCCGTTTTCCTGCGCAAACTGTATTCAGACCATTCAAAAAAGCTATGTGAGGGCATGCAGATAAATGTAAGTTTAAAGTGCCTGATTTGGGCAATCCTTCTTCTGGCTATAGTCTGCGTGCTCGCAGGCTTTGGAGGCATCACTGTTCAGGCAGGAGACTGGTGGAAACATAATGCGGTGATACATGACCTGGTGGAAAAGGATTGGCCCGTGTACTACACCAGGGAAGAGTACAGCCTGCTTACCTATTATCTGGGGCAGTATATGCTGCCTGCTCTTGTGGGAAAAATCTTCGGACACAGCTTCAGGGTAGCTTCCATATGTATGGGTATATGGGGCTTTGCGGGTGTGGTGCTGGTATACCTTAACCTTGTGAGGATCACCCGTTCGGATACGACCTTCAAGCAATTGAGAACACTTGTTATCATGGTATTTTTCTGTGGTTGTCTGGTGGGAGCCCAGACTGTGTTAGATGCTCTTTATCCTGACAGCTTTTATTCTCTTGGAAGCTATCACTGGGTTTTAGTCAAATGGATACAGATACAGTACAGGTCCAATTTCGTAATGCTCAGATGGGTATATCCCCAGGTAATAGTTCCCTGGCTCATTGTCATGCTGTTTGCCGAGGATCACAGGAATATGCGCAATTATGTGCTGCTTATTTCGCCCCTGCTGTTGTATGGTACCTTTTCCGTGGTATTCCTTTCCTTTGCGGCTTTGGTCTGTGCGGTATATGAGCTGGCAGTTTCCGAAAACAAAAAGACCACCCTTAGGGACATCTTTTCGCTTTCCAACATACTGGTGTTTGCTTCCTTCGGCCTGGTCATGCTTGCCTATTTTATAGGCTATATGCAGGTGAGCAAGCCTGCTTCAAGCTCCTTTGGACTGGGCAGCTACGAGCTTTCCACCATACCGGTGTATATTATTTTCTGCCTCTTCATGTATGGCTTTTATGCAATCCTGGTATACAGGGAAAATAAGAAAAATATACTTTTTTATATAACGGTAGCCGCTCTGAGCGTCATACCTGCCTTCCATATGGGGCTGTGCAATGACTGGGTCATGGGTACCTCCATACCGGCGCTGTTCATGATGATGATCTTTGTTATCAATACTTTGAATGAAAAAAAGAGCAGCTCGGGCTATGGCTTCAGGGTAGGGCTTCTTACGGCCCTGCTGATAATGGGGGCCTGGTATCCCGTAAGGGAAATGGCCGATACGGCCATGTCTACAGAGTGGGGAGAGGATAATACCCAGGACTGGTATAAGACCCTGGAGACTTACTCAGACAGATACTGCGAGACAGTAACAGAGGATATTTTATACAATTATTATACCTACGATCTTAAGGGGAAATTTTTCTACGAGCATATAGCCAGAAAAAAGCTTGATGCTGTAAGTTACGAGGAAACGGTAACCGATACTCCCTTTTAATCAAACAGGGGGCCCAGGTAGGTGACATTGCCGTCATTGTCAACAAGAACAGCCGATATGTTATCAAAGGAATCAAGCAGCTTAGCACCTTTTTCACTGCCCAGGACCAGTACCGAGGTGGACAAGGCATCACTAAGGCTGGAATCCGGACATATGATTGTGACGCCGGTCAGATCGCTGTCTGCCGGATAACCTGTGGAAGGGTCGGTAATATGGTGATAAAGCCTGCCGTCTTTTTCAAAGTACTGTTCATATACCCCTGCCGTGACGACAGATGTGTCGGAAACTTTAAGAGTCGCTACTGACTCATTTGCCTGACCGAAGGGCTTGCTTATCATTACAGAATAGTCCTGTCCGTACTTATCGCCTATACAGTATATATTTCCGCCAAGCCGTATGACAGCCTGGGTGACACCCTTATCTTTCAGGTAATCGGCCAGACAGTCCGCAATATAGCCCTTTGCTATGCCGCCAAGATCTATGCCAAGCTCGTCATCCAACAGGGTTATGCTTTGGTCTGAATCCTCAAGGATTATATTGTTGATATCAGTATGGGCAAGGGCGGCGCTGACGGTTTTGTCATCGGGAATGACAGGCTCATCACTGTCAAAATCCCACAAAGCCTTTATGCTCCCCAAGGCGGGAGAGAAAGCTCCATTTGTCAGGGCGTTTATATCAAGTGCTTCCTTTATCAGGGCATAGAGGTCGTCGGATAATATTGCCCTGTACTCTCCGGGAGTATCGGACAGATTTTGGCTCCCATCCCTGTGATTCAGTTTATATAACTCGCTTCCCTCCAGCGTGGGAGAAAATATAAGCTCGTATTCGGCGCATTTTGTCAAAGCGTCATTGAGCACTGAAGTATCGGTGCCATCGTAGGCCGTGATGCTGACATAGGTGTCGAAATATACTCCGTAGACGGTACTTTCGTCTATTGCTTTACCGCAGGAGGTAAGCGGCAAAAGTAATGTAATTGACAGAACGATACACAGTAATGATCTGAAAATCCCTTTACTGTAAAGAAAATCCATAATGTGTTATCCTTTATTTTATGAAAAAGATTAATGTTTATCTGCTTTTGTCAGCCTTACTTTTACTGACAGCACTATATTTTATATGGAATGCATCCTTTTCGCAAGAAGGCAGCATGGTGGAAATAAGTATTGACAATGAAATCCTTGGGCAGTATCCGCTAAATCAGGACCTGGAGCTTGCCCTGTGCGCAGACAAAAGGGTCTGTGAGGCTGATGAAACCAATGCTGGTGATGTGACCAATTTTCTATCTGTCAAAGACGGCAGGGCCGATATGACCCAGGCTGACTGTCCTGACAGGCTGTGTGTAAATATGCCCTCCATTTCCCATAAGGGGGAGACCATAGTGTGTCTGCCGAATAAAGTTGTGGTGACTATTAAATGACAAAATCCAAAAAAGTTGCGCTTTGCGGAGTGATGTGTGCTCTTGCCTTTGTATTTTCATATATTGACAGTTTTATAATACTGCTTCCTGCAATTCCGGGTATCAAGCTGGGCCTGGCCAATATTGTGATAATGGCGGCCATGTATCTTATTGGCATAAGTGAAGCTGTCTGGATCAACTTAGCCAGGATAATACTTTCGGCAATCCTGTTTACAAATGCCCAAAGCTTTCTGTTTTCCTTATGCGGGGCTGTTTTAAGCATGGCGGTTATGCTGATCATAAAGAAAATAAACCAAAGGCCGGAAAATAAATTGGATGCTAAAAGACCGGGCCTCCTTGAGATTGTTACTGTAAGTGAATTTGGTTCTATTTTCCATATAACAGGCCAGCTTCTTGCGGCGCTTTTGTTTTTTGAAGCGGGAGTTTTGGCCTATTACAGCTTTTACCTCTATCTGAGCGCAGTTATATGCGGCATTTTAACGGGTTTTATTTCTTTTATCCTTATTAACAGGGTCAGTAAGGAAAGTAATAATTGACATGGTTTTTTTCTGTATTTATAATGTTTTGAGTGCTTTAAATGATTTAATTTTTTATATTCGGAGGATATGATGAAACAGTTTACCTCAAATGAAATGAGAAAAATGTGGAAGGATTTTTACATTAAAAGAGGACATGTGGATTGCGGCGCCGTATCGCTGGTAAGTGACGGTTCCACAGGCGTTCTTTTTAATGTTGCCGGTATGCAGCCCCTGATGCCTTACCTGCTGGGAGAGAAGCATCCCCTTGGAACAAGGCTTTGCAATGTACAGGGTTGTGTAAGGACCAATGACATAGATTCTGTTGGCGATAAGAGCCATGTTACCTTCTTTGAGATGATGGGCAGCTGGAGCCTGGGAGATTATTTCAAGCAGGACAGATGCAACTGGAGTTATGAGCTTCTTACCCAGGGCTTTGGCTTTGACAGGGATCATCTTGCAGCAACTGTCTTTGAAGGAGATGAGAATGCTCCCAGGGATGAAGAGGGTGCAAAATGCCGTATTGATTCCGGCTTTAAGCCTGAAAACATATATTATCTTCCTGCTGAGGACAACTGGTGGGGACTGGAATACGGCCCCTGCGGTCCTGACAGTGAGATGTTCTATATAGCTGATGTGCCTGACTGCGGACCTGATTGCGGTCCCGGATGCTCCTGCGGTAAATATACGGAGCTGGGAAATGATGTATTCATGCAGTATGAAAAGCACAAGGACGGTCATCTGACCAGCTTAAAGCAGAAAAATGTGGATACAGGATGGGGACTTGAAAGAAACCTGGCCTTCTTAAACGGTACAAAGGATGTATACAGGACCGATCTTTTCGCACCGGTCATTGCATATATTGAAGAGAAATCAGGCAGCAAATATGATGCCGATGAGAAGCTTACCAGATCCATGCGTATTCTGGCCGATCATATGCGTACAGCCACAATGCTCATAGGGGATGAAGCAAGGCTGACACCCTCAAATGCAGGCGCAGGCTACGTGTTGAGAAGACTTATCCGCCGTGCTGTCAGACATGGAAGAGCACTTTCGCTGAAGAAGGAAAATCTGATCCATATAGCTACCATATATATTGATGAGGTTTACAGTGAAAGCTATCCCCTGCTTGTAAAGCAGCGTAAATTTGTGCTGGACGAGCTGGACAAGGAAATAGTTCGTTTTGAATCAACCCTGGAAAACGGCATGAAGGAATTTGCCAAGACCATGGAAGAGATAAAGAAGAGCGGTTCAAAGCTGGTTGACGGCAAGGCTGCCTTCAGACTTTATGATACCTTCGGCTTTCCTATTGAGCTTACCGTTGAAATGGCAGCCGAGGAAGGCATTGAGGTAGATGAAGAGGGCTTTGGCAGGGCTATGGAGGAAGCAAAACAGCTTGCCAGGGACAACCAGAATTTCTCAGCCAGACTTGATACAGATGCCGATCTGTTTGCTTCACTTGAGGATAAGCCCACCGTCTTTACAGGCTATGATAAGCTTGCGGATGAGGGCAGCATACTGGCCCTTGCCTGTGAAAATGAACTTAAATGTGAGCTTAAGGAGGGCGAGAGGGGAACTGTCATACTTGATAAGACTCCCTTCTATGCTACCATGGGCGGACAAAGTGCTGATAAGGGTATGATAGTTACAGCATCAGGAAGCTTTGCAGTCGAGGATGTGGTCAAGCTCAAGGGCTCAAAATATGCTCATACAGGTCTTGTTACTCAGGGATGCATTAGGACAGATGAAAAGGCAAAGCTTAATGTGGATGCGGACAGAAGGAACAGTATCTGTTGCAACCACAGCGCAACCCACCTGCTCCAGGCTGCTTTAAGACAGGTGCTTGGTGAGCATGTAGAACAGGCCGGTTCATATCAGGATGAAGAAAGAACAAGATTTGACTTTACTCATGGACAGGCAATGACTGGCGAGCAGCTTGCAGCTGTAGAGAAGATAGTCAACGAAAAAATAGCACAGGATCTTGCAGTCATAACAGATGTTATGAGTATAGACGAGGCCAAAAAGACCGGAGCTATGGCGCTTTTCGGTGAAAAGTACGGCAGTAGCGTAAGAGTGGTAAGCATGGGGGATTTCTCAAAGGAACTCTGCGGTGGAACCCATGTGGCACATACAGGCCAGATACGTAATTTCAAGATCATGTCTGAAAGCGGTGTCGCTGCGGGCGTAAGACGTATAGAGGCTGTTACGGGAGAAAACGTACTCACTTATTATGCAGCTCTTGAAAATAAATTAAATGAGGCAGCGGCTCTTGTTAAGACCACACCTCAGGCACTGCTTGAAAAGCTTAGCTCCATGATGAGCCAGATTAAGAGTTTAAGCAGTGAAAATGAATCCTTAAAGGCAAAGGCCGCTCAGGCAGCCGTGGGAGATGTAATGGACCAGGTAACGATGGTCAAGGATGTTAAATTCCTGGCTGTAAAGCTATCCGGTGTGGATATGAACGGTTTAAGAGACCTTGGGGACGACCTTAAGGGCAAATTGGGCGAGGGCGTCATAGTCCTGGCCAGTGACTGCGAGGGCAAGGTTAACCTGATAGTGATGGCAACCGACGGGGCAATGAAAGCCGGTGCCCATGCAGGCAATCTCATTAAGGAGATAGCTTCAACTGTAGGTGGAGGCGGCGGCGGACGGCCTAATATGGCCCAGGCCGGCGGTAAGAATCCTGCAGGCATTGATGAATGTCTTTCAAAGGCAGGAGAGGTTCTTAATAGGCAACTTGCATAAATAAATTGTTAAAATAATATCAAAAAGGGCAAAAGGCATAATGTTTTTTGCCCTTTTTGTGTTATAATTAGGTAATGCAGAAGTTTTATAAATACCAATACAGATTTAATGCGTCGCACAGCATGGATAATGATAAGGAGCATGCTCATCAGCATACCTTCGGAGTGTATCTTTATGTGGGATGCAGGGATGAAAACAAAGCCGGAATGTTCTTCGATTTTGACTCTATCGGCAAGACTTATTTTGAAGGCTTTGAACAGAAATATCTCAATGACTGCGAACAGTTTAAAGAACTGATACCCAATATCGAGAATATGGGGGACATATTCTTTGAGGAGCTTACAGACAGGCTTAAGGGTACGGATTACAATCTTTACCAGCTGGACATTTTTGATAATATCATGAGTGTCTACCAGGTATCTGACAGGATCTTGCTTCCGGCAGTTCATGAAAATGATCTTGCAAGGATGCTGGGGAATTAATTTTTTTCAAGTTTGTGACGATAATATTTTTGAATGAGAGGTTTGCCTATGAAGGCCCTGAGTAAGAAAATAATATCGTTGTCTTTAATTTCATTATTGCTGATTTCCAATATAGGTTTTAAAAGCTATGCTGAAGGGGGCGGGACCTCAGATGCATATATTTCGGGAGATTCTCTGGTCATTTCCTATGACGGACCCTGGGATTACTATATTAATAATCAGTATTCCGTCAGCGTTGAGGGCGCTGATGTCAGTGACGAAATGTCATCAATTATTATCGGCCAGAATATGAATGATGAAAGCGGCTCTGTAACAGCCAGATCTGCCTGGAGCAGCGAGATCGGAGGCGGAAGCTACAGCTGCAGTGGAGAGGGCGAAAACTA